>Ga0123355_10007167_pt1 | contig 16647 bp, 14 predicted proteins | sample TergutEmb28metaG_3_FD_89872 | JGI IMG/M metagenome (GOLD analysis project Ga0123355, IMG submission 89872) | Embiratermes neotenicus P1 segment gut microbial communities from Petit-Saut dam, French Guiana - Emb289 P1 | ecosystem: Host-associated > Arthropoda: Insects > Digestive system > Gut ...
AAACCACATTTTCCCCCCAAACACCCAACCAAACAGAATGACACAACACTGGTTTTTTGGGTGAGAAACAAAACCCCGGGAAAAAGCCCCCCCCCCCCCCCCCCAAGTACTTCTGTTTTCTTGGTCTGTGTCATTCCATCAATGCTTCATACTCCTGTATTCATCTCTCACCCATGCTCAACAACCTTAGCAATTGACAGCATTGCTAAATAAAACACTTCAGGGTGCATTGCTAAATAAAACACTTCAGGGTTAAGGAGTGTGACAAAAATAAAATTAAGACAATTTAAAATAAACTACGCCATTACATGTGAGGGTAAGTCAGAAAGTGTGGTTTCTGATGGTTTTTTATATTTGCAAAGCAAACAATTTACAGTAAGCAGCAGAACAGGGTCTGCCATATGCACATCTGCAGTCTGTTTTTGGATGTCTCTGCAATATCTGTTGAAGCACCTATCAAAACCTCAGCTCAAAGAGTCAAACCTTTGGTAGTAAAATGATGCATCCTGCAGACACAACCATTGCTTGACCTCCAGTTTGTCATGCTTCTTCATTCTGGGGAGCAGCTGTAAGTCAGGACTACAGGTAGGACAGGGAAGAACCTGCCAGTGTTCCAGAGGATCACTGTAGTGCAAACAGAGCGTGGTCAGGCATTACCATGCTACAGCAGTGCAGCAAACAGCCTCCCTAATTCCAGTTAATGTGCCCCAGTAATGACCCACATCAGTTGTTTCACCACCAGCACTTAAACAGTACCAAAATTACCCTGTATGCTAGCCATCACATTTCCTGGGTTTGTCATGAATTTGTTGTATGGAGGAATTGGAACACTTCCATGTTATGGATTCTGCTTGACCGCAGACTCTTGCAGCTTATGGCAGATTTGCACAGAATGGGTGCCTTTTGGCCAGGAAAAATTAATTACAGATGACACTTCTTTGTCCATTCTATCAGCATTGTAGCCATTGTTCAGCTGACTTTGAGAAGGGTATTCTGTCTACACTAGAGAACAAGCTTGCCACCTGGTAGCAGGAATAATGTACTAGCATTGAACAGAGTCACAGACTTTTTTGAAAATCCTGTTCTTGGGAATAGAACAGAGAACCTTATTTTTTTGACTGGCCCTCATAAGCTATAGTAAACAGATGTCATAGGAAGTAAGTATAATTATGTGCTGTATTGTACAGACTGCATGATGCATTTTGTCCTGGAAGACACTGTATACAACAGCCTGTGTTTTATGGCACAGGGACAGTTCACATGTGAATAAATCATCCCCTTCTCCTGTGTGGTCTGAAAAACACAGCAGCTTTGCAGGAGAACTGGAAAACTGGATGTTATAAATATCTGTGAAATTGAAGATCAAATAATGTGAACCAGGTCCATGGTGCATGAGGTGAGAAACAAATGAGGGACAGGCAGCTCTGTATACTGTATCATGAGCCTGCTCACATTGTGCATGGCTGTGCATTGCAACATTGCGTTGTACAATGTTCCTCTTCCCATTTCCCTGAACACTGCAGCTTGTACAGGATGTTCCAGTAGATTCAGACTTTGTGTGTGATACAGGTCCCATCCTCAGGGGTCTGATAAAAGGGTCATCTGTACTCATGTTTCTGTAGTTTTGTTAACTCATCATTTGTACTTACTGATGTACTGATTCCTGATACTTGTTTCAGATATTTTCGAAAATTAATCAATATTGTTCTGGAATTTATACCACAAATATTGTTCCTAGTACTGCTGTTTGCATACATGGTAGCCATGATGTTCATAAAGTGGGCCATCTACTACCCACAGCGCACACAGGATTGCAACGTAGAGCAGTGCACTCAGGAAACCTGTAAGTAACTGTACTTGTGGGTGGATGACTGCATATGCAAACACTCTGCTCATCGTACCTCACCTAGCTGGGTTTGCTTCCAGGACCCTTCTTAATACGCTGATTAAGATATTTGAGTCTATGAGGGAAGAAATAACAGCAGACCAGAAGAAATCATATACTCGGGAGCTTCATGGTTTTTAATCCTCACAAAATATTATTTGGGTGATCAAATGAAGGAGAATGAGATGGGTGGAAGAATGTGGCATTATATAGGGGAGAAAAGACGTTCATACAGAGTTGCACAGATGGGAGGATACTATCGAAAGTTGTGTTAAGAAGTTTAGGATGAGAGGGAATGGACTGGATGAATTTGGCTGAGTACAGGGATAAGTGGCAATCTCTTGTAAACACAGTAATGCACTCCTGGGGTGCATAACATGCAGGAAATTTCTTGACTAGCCAAGGAACTGTTAGCTTCTAAAGAAGGACTTTTCTCCATATAGTTAGATAGTCAGTTTGAATTTTTAGATACTGGTTTGGCTCAAACTAACAGACCTTTGCCTGCAACAGTTGTATCCAGTGACAGAGGTCTGTATAATGTACATTTTCCTATGAGTAACTCAGTTCTTGCGCAAGTCCACAGACATGTTTTTTTAAAACGAGCTGTTGAAGATAGCAGTCATCACAGATGTAACAGTGTGTTGTTAGGTGAGGTTAGGTTTACAGTGTTGTTAGGTGAGGTTAGGTTTACAGTGTTGTTAGGTGAGGTTAGGTTAGCAGTGTTGTTAGGTGAGGTTAGGTTAACAGTGTTGTTAGGTGAGGTTAGGTTTACAGTGTTGTTAGGTGAGGTTAGGTTTATAGCGTTGTTAGGTGAGGTTAGGTTTACAGTGTTGTTAGGTGAGGTTAGGTTTACAGTGTTGTTAGGTGTGGTTAGGTTTATAGTGTTTTAAATGACTGCAGTACTTTCATATTCAGGGTGTTGGCACAGAAGACTGGGAACTTCATATGATGTCATGTTGATTGATTGACTGATTGGTCATTGCATTGTTTCCAGTGGACATCATCAGATATGGGCCATCATGTGCTCCATCTGTTCTCATTCTATTCATCAACATGATGCTCTTCAAGAGTTCACCTCCTACTGGTAAAGGCTGTCAAGAGTTTATGTTTGATGGTCAAGATATGGTGCAATATGTCTTTGTTATTGTTGCCTTGTTGTGCATCCCTGTACTGCTACTGGGCAAGCCAATATACATCCTCTGTGGTGGAGGGAGGAAAGCTTCTGATCATGTAAGTGCCTTTAATGTGAAGGATGTACAATAAATGTGGTTTTGTGGTGGATGTTAAATGCAGTTCATGTGTTTCACCTAGGAATCATTATTTTCAACATTATCCTTGAGCACATTGATGCTGTCCCACCTTCCCATATGTTTAAGAATATTGTTGTAATGGAAAGTGGCCCCTTGCACTTGCAACCTTTCACTTCCTTTATTATAATGGAATTTGCAACACCTAGAGCGCTTTCTCCACATTGATTCTGCAATAATCGGTAAGTTCAAGTGGCTGTTTGTGAATCACTCCAAATGCAAGAGCCTGGTTTCTCACGTGACATAAATTTTAAACTAATGCCAAAAAGCAACAGACACTTCATTGTGCTCAGGAATTATGTTGAAAATAATGATACTTCACTGCAGTTAATGGACCACATGTGAGACTTTCACGTCTTCTCATCTAATTCTTGTGAACTGACAAACCTTACTTATTGGACATCCCTCGTAACTATATTGACAACCTAGAAATTTCAGAGCGTGTGCCCTATGAAGTATTTGCTGAACATCAATAAGAAATTATGATGGAAGTTGCTTCTTTTTTTTGGGGGGGGGGGAGTTTCTATGGCAGCTGTTAGCTGGTCAGTGTGTGTTGTCTGTGTCAGCACTGACAGGACTGCTGTGCCAGTATGGTAACTATGGAATGGTTGAAATTCTGATGCAAGGTAATATACCATTTTCCATGGCAAATAAGCCGATGAATACATGCTTTAAGTTGCGCAGATGTTTTGTGGGATTCTTTATAAGAAACATAATGTTCATTTGATAACCCTGCCTTCTCTAACAGATCCATATAAAATCAAGATTAATGAGGGACTGATTATGGAACTGTGCTGACTTCTTAGCATCTGAGTTTTAATTTCACAGAAATAATTACAGGCACAATATATTGATCTTTGACTTGTGGATCACTTGCTTGAGGACTGGCTTATACAACTGTGGGAAACATCAGGCCAGATTGTTGAGGTTATTAGAAATTATGAATCATACTGTAGGTACCAACATTCAGTCTCAGGCTGTACAATGTAAGATTTGTGCTAGACAAAGTGGCACTGGGACAGGTTTCTCTCTGAGTACTTCGTCTTTGCCTTGTCAGTTGGACCAGCGGATGAGGCTTGGGAACCTTCTAACAAGGTAGTGCTCTTGGAGATCTGGGAGTATTGGATAGAAAAGTACTTACTTGTTGTTTACTAAATGACAGAGTCAGCTATGGAATATTGAATTGGTAAGATGATTAGTGAATAACCACTTGTCCCTGTCCTGAACCAGATCAATCCAGTCTGTGCACTCACTCATTTCTGTGTCTTTTAATATTATCCTCCCATCTATGCCCAGATCTTTCAAGTCATCTCTTACCTTCAGGTTCTCTACTACAATCCTGTCTGCATTTGTGTTCTTCCCAATTTGTGCTGCATCCCCTACCCATCTCATCCCCATTCATTTCATTACCCTAAGGATATTTGGTCAGGAGCAGAAACCATGCAGCTTCTCATTACGCAGTTGTCTCCTGACTCTTGTTACTTCTTCCCTCTTACGCCCAACTGTCTTCTTCTTAACCCTATTCTCAAACATCCTTAGCTTCTGTTCTTCCCTCAGCGTGAAAGACCTTCTGTCACACTCATACAATATAACAAGCATTTATGTAGTTCTGTATTTTAATTGTTGTATTCTTAGGTAGGAAATGGGTGGACAAAAAGATATGGACTTAATGGTAGCAGACATTTCCTGACTTCAGTTTCCTCTGGATTGTCTTTCACAGGTATCAGAAAATGGAGATGTTAACCAAGGACTGGAACTAACTCCTGAAGCAGTTGAAACTCCAAGTGCCTCACCTGCCCATGCTGACCACAAGGAAGATGACAATGGAATAGGGGAAGTGTTCATTCATCAAGGAATTCACACCATAGAATATATATTGAGCACAATATCGCACACAGCCTCTTACTTGCGGTTGTGGGCCCTGTCATTGGCACATGCACGTAAGTTGACAGAAGCCAGCCAGCTGTACCTTGTGTGTGTTTGTGCTGGGATTCCTTGATGGCATCATGCATGTTGGTGTATGCTATACCAGCAGGAGTGCAATTACCGGCAGGGCCTTCCTGGCTGAACAGGGCATCAGATGAAGACAGTCACTGTCCAAGTCTAGGGACAGTGAAATGACAACACCTTCACTGCAGCCCTTGTAAGGCAGCTAGGGAACATTTTACTTCCCAACAGTCTACATAGGGAGAGAGATGAACATTCAGGAATGACGTACACTTTGTTGTTGTTGTTGTTGCTGCTGCTGCTGTTGCATGTGGGATATAAGATTTATTTTCTTTCTGTGTATCTAGCAAGTCACAGCAGTTAGAGTACTTGCCAACAAAACAGATAAACCAGTACAATATTACCTGCATTTTTTCTCAGCTTTACCTCTCATCGTGTTGAATGTTATGCAGCAACATTAACCTGATTTGCGATGAGGGTCATTGAGCAAGACACTAACATTATTAGCACAGCAGAGTCTGCATGTTGGGATTTCAGCCTCACTTTAAGTCCCTTTTTGTTGCCATTGTAATGAACCTTCATGACAGGCGGCAACAAATTGGGTTGAGACCATTGGGGTGGTGGGTCCTCTTGCAGTTGTGCAATCAAGCTGCGTCTTTCATTAAGTAAGGCAGATTGCTTTTGTGCTTAATGGAATGAGACTCCTTCATTTCTTCAATGTACGTAATTTATGCTTCCAAAAAGCTTTGTATTTTACTAATAATAATCTTCAGTCCTTATATTACTGCTGGTTTTTTTTGTAAGTTCTTGGAACCAAATAGACATTTTACTTTGGACATGTATTGTGTTTGTGGCAGTTTTAGTGGGCTGTACTGTCCTGTACTGTGTTCACCTTCACTGTCTGTGTCACCTGTAGTGTTATGCTACTGTCTTGCTGTTTCAGAGCTGTCAGAAGTGTTGTGGAGCATGGTCCTCAGTATTGGACTGCATGGATCTGCAGATGGCAAGCCCGCAACTTTCGTGAGAGGTGGTATTATGCTATATCTGATGTTTGGTGCATGGGCTGTGCTTACAGTGGCAATCCTCGTCATGATGGAGGGACTGTCTGCCTTTCTTCACACACTTCGACTGCACTGGTACGTACAGCCATGACTAGGGCTGCCAGAATTTGATAATGACAAACCAGGACTTATTTTGTCTCTATGGAATCGCAAAATTTGGAAAACATATACCTAAAAGTTTAAAAATACATATCTTATTTCAGACAGGATAATACGTTATTACAAATATTATATTTTATGTTTATTCTAACTTTGCCTATGTATCTTGTTTTTGCTTAGGTGATGGTTCCTGCTAAGAATGCATTGTTTTGTTCTAGCAGTTTGTAATCTTTGTTTGCAGGGTGGAGTTCATGAGCAAGTTTTATGAAGGGGCAGGCTATATCTTTCAACCATTTTCATTCAAGTTGATTCTTGAGAGTGAAGCTGTGGAAGAGGACTAGATGAACCTGTGGAGTCTCTTTGCACATCCACTGGATGAGCAAAGAGTTACTTGATGAGTGCCCCCCCCTTTTTTTTTTATTTCTTTCTTTTTGTTGGGTATTGACTGTAGCAAGTTACATTAGGCATTATTAGTGCACAAAACTTGTGTCTTAGTTTCGTTATTCTTTAAAATATTTGTAAACATAATGCATGTTTTGTCATATTTTACCTTGATTCTGCCTACTGTTACATTTTATCTGATAACTATCATTTTTCAGTACCTGTGGATGTTTCACCACACAGTGTGCTGTGTTCCTATGATAAACCAGTCAGCAGGAAGTGGCAGCTGATAGTTGTCAGATAAAATAATGAGCATATATATATATCATTGTCCTTTCACTGCCTATTGATATCTGTCACAAACATTTTACTGTAACTGAACATTTCCACGGTAGCCGAAACTAAATGAATCAGCTCTGTTTCAATAGCAAAGAAGCCATTTGTGTGCACATAATGCTTTATTCAGCATCCCTTGTTTCATTTCAGAACCCACACATTGGCTGGCTGTATATATGGTATGTGAGGATTCACAGCTTCTTTGATGTGACACTGTTTCACTGTCACATTGTTTCCTGACATTTTGAAGCCACTACATGCCTTCAAAACATCAGGAAACACTAACCCAGGGACGCAGTAACACATCCCAGATGACATGACTCCTCAACAAAACTGCTGTGGACTGCCGTGGAAACCCCAAAACGTGCAAGCTGGTTATTTGATTATTGAGCAAGATTTTAATTTATTTGGAGTAAAGATGGTGGGGGAGGGGGGTGGTGGTGCAATCGTAACTACTATACTGTCTCAAAATGTTATGTAATAAACAAAGTGTTAATGCTTTCTGATGGCTCATTACCTGATGTTGCCAGTCAGACATTGTTAAATTTAGTGGTGAGAGGTCTCTTCCCAGATGTCATAAAAGTTGTGGAAAAATTTCATCCATCTTCTTACAAGTATGTTTTCATTAGGTCATTGTTGTAATGGTGTCATTATATAACTTATCGACATAGCATGCATATGTTTATACATGCTGAGACCTTACACTTAATAAATGTGCTTAAAACAGTAAATCAAAAATATATTACAAGAATTATATATTTTGGTATTTTAAGGTGTTTTATTTAATGACACTGTGAATGTCTGGTGCTGTATAGGGTCATTAGTGGATGAAGATTAGTGTGTAGCTTTGGTGTGACAATACTGAGCCCAGTTCTCTGCAGTGACAGACTGTTCGCTAACTACCCCCCCCTGAGACAACCTGATATTGATATTGACTGATTATTTTATCATGTGTTTATGTAAGAAACGTTAAAGCAAAGTACGCCTGCCAAAAAGAAATACCATCTGGTTGTTGAGTTGGTGTCATGCTACTGTGTACTGTGCAATGCTCTGATGGTGTCATGCTACTGTGTACTGTGCAATGCTCTGATGGTGTCATGCTACTGTGTACTGTGCAATGCTCTGATGGTATCATGATACTGTGTATTGTGCAATGCTCTGATGGTGTCACATCCCAAGAGACTGTAATTCTAATACATATTGCTTCATATTTTGTACAGTTGAGAGGAGAACTGAATGTATTGGTGTTTGTTCAATCCTTTGAGGAAATTCAGAACTCACAATATGTGAAAAAAACACAATCATTGCTTTCAATGGCTCGTATCATCTGGGATAAGACATTTCACCAGTCAAGTAGTTCCCAATGTTTAGAAGGATTGTAATGCTGTGATGTGCAGCAATAAGCATTCTGCTTGGTCCCTTCAACCGTTGAAGATGAAGGCATTTTGTTACTTCAGAAGTTTAGGAACTGTTCACCCAATAACCAGGGTCATAGCCGAGAAGGTGTAAGACTCCTACAGCACCACTCTGACAACCTCAACTTCATTGGTTAGTTGCTGTGACTCAGCCACAAGTTCACAACCCCTTTAGTTTTGTCTCATAAGTGTGTGCATTTTTTGTATATGCAGATACATAATGCTTTTCTTAATGGATGGTGTGAATAATGAAGGTTTACACTCTGACAGTAGTCTTCTGTGAAGGAAGGAAGTCCATACATGGGTTCTATGGTACTTAAGTACTACAGCAGTGATGAGATCACTTGCATACTTGGTGCAGGAGTGAAGAGGCAAGTGCATACACCACCAAGTGTTTTCTGGCATTACAAACACATTCCCTTTGACTGAAGCTATGAATGTACTCCTAATACAGTAAGTGTTTTTGAATGAAGCTGCCTAGCAGCAATCCATACTGACTGCAGATGTGTACAGTGTACAGCGAGTAATTTGGTCACTACAGTGCAGTGTTGTATATTGTAAGTAGTTAGTGTTCTCAGGCATTGCATAGTCTTTGTCTAAGTAGCATGAGCATAAGTTCGTAGTTCATAGTCAAATATTCATAGATACCAAAGGGAATACAATAAGTCTTGTGACTTCCATAGTTAATTCATTTTGAAGGTTTCTATGTAAGGCGAACACCATGTAAGTCCAACAATGCTTATCCCTTTGCACCCAGATTTAGTTGCACTGCTGCTCATTTAGCACTAAAATTTTCCTTGCTTAGATTTGGGAATAGGCTTCATAAAAATGTATTAATGGCCAGACTGAAACAAAGGTGGTGACACCGAATGGTATTTATACTTAAAAACAGATGGCAGAAGCTACTGGAACATAAATGCAGCAGGTTAGCCCCTACCACGAGAATTGTGTGTGCATGACAAGTACAGCTGGCAAGGCAGGGGCTGCCCCTTATACAGTCTTGTTGACCACATGTGGAATGTCAGTCCTTCTGCAACAGTTGAGCAGAAAGGTTTAGACATGTGGCCTATTTTTTGTACATATACATTCATATAAGTGGACAGTTAAAGCTAAGAAAGTAGCACAAAATTATGAAAATAGTAAGGAAAGCAGTTCAAATGTACACAAAAAATATGACATCCATGTATAAACCCTGCATATCTGGTGCTTATGACCGTAGAAGTCAAATTACTTGAACTGTCCAAATAAACAAGTACTGGTGTATCCATGCATGTATAGATTTGTATAGCTCAAACTGGTGGATTTTGGGGGTTACTATAGTAGAAAAAGAAGATCATGGCTTTGTCTTTACTGTAGTAGGAAAGGAAGATAATTGCCTTTTCTCCTGTGTTCAGTAGATAAACTCCGTGCTTGTATTGTTACATTGTGTGCACTACACAAGTCAAACAGTGTTAAAATATAAGATTGCTGAGCTTGGGATACTGTGTGTTGCTGGAAGTGAAGTATAAGGACTGCTCTTTGGAAGACTGTCAAGCAATTTAAACTTGCCTTGACAACTCACAGTATTTAACACATATAAACGTATCACACTTTACAGCACTCTATCCTTCATTCTCAGAGTCTGTGAGTACTGACTCACTGTGGAGGGACAGTGATACTGCAGTCAAGAGCCAGGCAGACAAGCCCAGTTTCCACTGCATGTGTGATTGTGTGCATTAACAGTCAGATAAAACATTCTTTGCTGTATTTAAATCCACTGTATCATGCCATGAACATGATTGCTGGTGAGTTTTGAGGTTTTCGAAGCAGTGTAGCTGATAATTGTGTTCTTGTAGTCTGTGATGTTGTATCAGTGGGTAATCGGATCCCAGTGTTTTGAGGGAAAATTGTGCCCTCATTTTCAGTGGTTGATTGGTCCTGGAAGGCCCTCTGTGATGCAGTGCCATATCTTAGAACAGAATCCCCCATATTGTTGGTATTGACACTTTTATTGGACCATGGTGAAAAATATATGAACATACCCATGGTGGGAATAAGTCCTAAAAGCCCTCTCCGCAGTCGTGCAAGAAAAATATCACAGTGTGCTCTTTTGTGTGCAGTGGATTGTGGTGGTCAGCTGAAACAGATGTAAAATTAATCTGCAAAAATACTGTGCTCTTGTATCCACATCTTGAATTAACTGAGCACTGTCATGAGACATGAGACAGACATAACTGGCATGAGCTTTATCATTAATAACTGATCAACAAAGCTGTCATGCCCTCTGAATAGAATGCAAGACAAGGTGACAGCATAAACATAGGTAATAAGTTCTTTTAAAATGTGGCCAAGTTGAAATATTTGAGAGTGACATTAACATATGAAAATGACATGCAGGAAAAAGTTAACAGCTGATTAAGTTCAGCAAATTCCTGCTACTGTTCAGTCAAGGATCTTCTGTCTTCCCATTTACTGCCCAAAATTATAAAGTTTGAAATATGTAGAACTGCAGTTTTGCCAGATGTTTTATATGGGTGTGAAGAGTAGTGCATCATTAAGGGAAGAATATGAGCTGGTGGTGTTTGAGAATGTGATGCTGAGAACTCTGTTTGGGCCTAAGAGGTAGGAAGCAACAGGAGACTGGAGAAAATTACATAAGTAGAGGCTTCATGATTTGTACACCTCACCAAATATTATGTGGATGATCCAATCAAGGAAAATGAGATGGGCAGGGTATGGGTGAAGTACTGGGAAGAAGAAAAATACATACAGAGGTTTGGTGGTGAAATCTGAAGGAACAAGACCACTTGGAAGATCTAAGCATAGATGGGATGGTAATATTAAAATGGACCTTAAAGAATGAGCATGACCTGGATTGATCTGGCTCAGGATCAGGGCATGTGGTGAGCTCTTGTGAACATGGTAATTAACCGTAATGTGCCATAGAATGTGGGGAATTTCTTGAGTAGGTGAGGAGCCATTAGTGTCTAAAAAAAAAGGCTGTGCTGTTTTGAGTTAGTTAGTTAGTCAGTTAGGCTTTTGCATTTGTATGTTAGGTTTGTGTGTTTGCTGCTTATTTCCTCTATCACTCATTTTCATACTTAGTTATTTCGCATCCTTTCTGTTTGTGGTGGTCAGTTAATTCTAAGCCACTATATTTATTACTTGACTCCTTGTCACTCCAGTGTATATGGCAGATGTTCTGTGCAAAAATTATATTACTAAACCGTAATGCATGAATCATTATGTTAGGCAACATAAGATGGACAAATCACACCACATTATATTATCTCTGAAATTATTATTTGGCAAATATGAATTTTTGATACAACAAAGTTGGAAAGGGGTGCTGGTCAGAGGACAGTTTAACAATTTGAGTTCCAGCCCTTTAGCATTTTGTCAGGTCCAGAAACCTGGGCATTTTTTTTTTTCATGTGACCCAAACCCGAGTTCAAGCCATGAATGTCATAATACATACACGATTATATAAACCGGGGCTGTGCTTGGGTGTGGGCCGTGCAGAAAGTTGGGAGAGCCCAAGCAAGGCTCAGGTATGGGCTTCAAAGTGTTAAATATATAATGATGAAGATTCAAATCTTGTGGGTAAGGGGGCCCTGACAGATCAGGGACAGTAGCATCTTTATCATCACAGTCAAACTTAATGCTGCAGGTGAGTTCTTCACATAGTGTACAAACACTAAATCCATATTACCCTTTTGGCATCTAATGTCCAGTATGCCTGTCAAGTAATGTGGTGTTCACAACACCAAACAATGGATGTAGCTGGGAATCTATGATGGCCCTTTTTATGCAACCGTCATTTAAATTATACTCAGCTGTACATCACACGGCATTGAATCCTAGTGTAACGGGTTAATTGATCACCCTCTTTAAGTTGACGAGAAGTCTTAATTGAACCTGATGTCTGATAACTCTGCTGGCAGAATTATATGGTTTGTTGGCTACTCATATGTAAGCATGCATATTTCACTGCATCTGGCATCATGTATGAGGTGTGTTAGCAGTTTGCACATGCTAGCATGGAACTGGTGGGTGGAATATGGGCAGAGAAAATGAAACAGGCTGCATTGACTTCCTAAAAACTGACGTAACTTCAAACACAAAACACAACTGCAGTTACAATTGAAAATGTTGAGACACATAATTGATAGTCAAACATGCTAATGTATGCATGTTTACCGCACTGTTGGGTTGCCTACTGCCTGGCATTTAATCATCTCAGCCTGTGTCATTTCTAGGCGTTTTTATTAAGCCAAAAAAAAACCTTGTATGGAGATTATAACCATGTGTTTGTGTCTGTGGTCTAATATCACTGACTAAACCAGATGTCAAATTTTCATGTAATTCAATGTAGGAATTCTTTACAGAAAGCTGTCATGCTGGTGTGATTTTCATGAAAATGGGGTCAGTAACAATCTTTCATTACTTAAGGCCATAAATGAATTTGTACCTGTATTTAGCATATTTCTTGATAGATTTGGGCAAACCTTGGTATGTATCTCCATATAGTGGCACTGAGAAACTGAGTGTCATGAAAATCAGTGCGGTGGAATGCCTATGTGAGATGGCAATTGAAATTTTCCCCAAATTATCTACATTTCTCTAACATATTGAATGAAAATCTGAAGTAGATCTGCACATAATGCTGTTGAGCAACTTGAGTATCGTGAAAATCGGCTGAATGAAAGTCGTCCGTTACTTACGGGCGTAAATTAATTTCTATCCATATTCTCCAAATGCATAGATTTAAGTAAAATTTTATGTAAGGCATATGCATATAACGCTATTGAGAATTTTGGATGTCGTGACAATTGGCTCAAAAAAGGCTTTGCTTATAAGCGTAAATGACAGTCCCTTACGCGTGTAGCATGGAATCTCATGACGCTGTGGAAGTAAGACGCACATTGCTGAAGTCTGGGCACTGCGTCGCGGAATACACCACTTCCAATCGTGATGTTTCTGCTCCCTGAACGTTTGAGTGTAGCAGAGTAAGTAAGCGAGCAATAGTTATTGATTGTTGCTGGGTTCGTAGTGAGAGGGTACGTAACGTGTACTGAAGTGCGCTACGCTGTTGTTGAATTTCACATCCGTGTGTGTATATACATGCCGATGGCACAAACAATGCGGGATCGAAAGGTATGAATCCATCTGCCAGGGGAGCAAAACTGACTAAATTGACGGAAGTATGGGACAACGTTGTTGTGGTAACAGATTGACCTAGTCACATGATTGGAACAATGAACTTCAAGGAGTGAAATATTTTGAGAGCGAGTAGAGCAGCATCAATATTCAAACAGGTATGCAAACGTCTGCCATTATGTTCCTGCGTTATATATGTCTAGCGTAGATGGGACATAAATACTGCAGCTTTGTTGCATAAAAAGCCTCTGTACGCCTGGGTAACCCATAACAGCTGTAGTGCTCGGGTCTAAGATTAAAGATACGTTTGTGTATGGCGACGACGAGAGCCTGAGCAGTAATCTTATTTAAATCCAAGTCAGGTGGAAGAGGGGGGAGATTTGCAGCTGGGCTCAGTATGAAATCATATGTAATGTGACACCACAATTCATTGGTAAATTAGCGCACAAAGTCTGAACGATGTAAGCCATGAAATAGTACACATTTCATGAACAAAAGAATGGAATATCAGAAAGGTGAAATTAAGCATCTTGAAACATTAAGAACAAAAATATTAGAGGTTTGCATAGTCAGTGGTGTAGCTGGGGGGTGCGAGGGATGCAAATTATGTGGCTTCCCCAGGCAGCTGAATCGAAGGGGCAGCAATATAGGTATTTTAAATGGAGAAAAAATCGGTTCTTTGCCTTTATCAATTTTAAATTATTGAGCCAAACACAGTAACTTTCTAAGGTTATTCAGAGCACAAGTTACACAGCTGTTCTGTTAATAAGTACAGCTGTTTTATGTATTACATGGCTGTAAACACGATGGGATCCCAGTGTGTGCATAGCATCTTGTGACTTAAATGACAAAAATAGACCTGAAGATGACTCTTTATAGTCAAAATATGTAAATGCCTTGAGTAATAAAGTGGTTGTGCTGACATACATTGTTTAGTATTATATTATGTTTAACTGGTTTTTTGAATAAGTTTATTCATCCTTTGTGCCAAGTCATTGGTGTAGAACATGTTAATAAAGTACATGGTCTCAAGTTTACATATGTGGTAACGTATTTGTTTAAAGGTGCATACATTTATGTATGTGGTAACATATTTGTTTAGGTGTTCTGTAACATTTATAATACAGAGGGTTTTCTGTATATATTATGTATACAGTGCTTGCAAAATGGACTAAACGATAGTTACAGTATTATATATATCATATTATATTTATTCTTATTCTGTGGATCCTAACAGGATTGCAAAATGGATATGGAAATAGTCAATACTGTATATGACAGTAACAGAAATATGTGCTTAAGAGGAGAAGAAGTGGAGTCAGTATTAAAGTGTACAGCAGTTTTAGTTACTAGGCCTAGTATCATGTTTGAGGGTTTAATGTAATGTAAATTATTTTAATATAACAAATAATAACATAAAAAGACCAATTGAAAGGTTACATTACTTACTGTACACAAAATAATTTATTACACCACTGCATAATGGACAAAGATTGTTACATTCACGCAGTTACGTTATATAAAAAGCAAGATCTACAGATACAAAAACTAAATATATAGTTAAAGAATAAAATAAACATAATGTATATCTATTTTATGTGCCAAATTTTCAAACACTAAACAAGATAGTATATTAATAAATTTAATTTTTTTGAAGTTTAAAATCTTCATCTAAGAATAAAAGGAATTTTCATATAAACACTTATGTAAAATCAATTTAAATTTCTTGGGATTATCAGACTCTATTTTCCTACAAGAAGAAAGCATATTCAACACCTTACCATCTAAACAGTACAGTACAGTACAGTCCCTGCTGGTATTTAGTCAAATTAACTAAAGGTTGGTGAAAATTAGCATGTGGTCTAGTGTCACTGTGATATATCTCAGAATTGTCCATAAATTGATTCCTATTTCTTATCATAAACAAGAGAAGAGAAAGAATGTACTGGGAAGGGAGTGGTAAGATTTCTAAATTAAAAAACAATTTTCTACAAGAGTCACTATTTCTATAACCCAACATGATTCTAATAATCTTCTGCAACCTGAAAATCTTTATACTGTCTGAGGAGTGCCCCCAGAACAATAAACCATAGGTCATTACAAAGTGGGAACAGGAATAGTAAATCATATTCAGAATATTTAGTGATATGTATCGTTTGTCTGACCGCTGAGCGTAGTTTAGACTTAATATATTCAGCGTGTGTTTTCCAAGAAAGAGTATTGTTAATAAATAGCTCAATCAGTTTTGTTTCAATGGCTGTATGAATTTGTTTAATACGTGATTTGTATGTCAAAAGTACATGTACTTCCATTAATAAATTGAATGAAAACAGTAACTTTCTATATAGGAACACCTACATATTTCTTAAGTTGTGAGGCATGTAAAGACACTAGTTCTGGTAGACCAAATATGGAGATCTGAGCTTTGGCATGTGTTATGGTTTTGTATTTCTGTGTTCTGTTCCAACGTAGGTATGTCTGTTGTCATATAGCATACTGTTTTGCTTATAGTTTAGTTTAGTTTATTAGTCCAAAATATCATACATATGATTGTGGACTCATCAATTTTTAGCAATATACAAAAAGTGAGATAAGTCCAGCAGCAATGAACACAATATTCTGCAAATGACTTCAGAACCGCTTATATATAGTGTAATGAAGCTTAAATTCGATACACAGCTAATGCAGTCACACAGTTACAGAGCTACAGATTCTTCCACTCAGTAAAAGGAGTGCAGAAGAAGAAGTGATTTCAATTCCTTCTTAAAGGTCTTATAGCTGTCTGTCTGTTTTGTGTACCGGCAAGTTTGTTGTATAATTTAGTGTCCATATTTATTACACTTCTCCTATATAAATCAGTATTGTATGATTGGGTGTGGATACCCATCTTTCTTCGTGTATTATGAGCATGGATATTTGAATTTAGCTCTACAAACTGGTGGTGTTTCCTTATATAACATATAACTTCCATTATATACAGTGAAACTGAGGTGAGAATATTCAACTCTTTAAATAGATGTCTGCAGGATGTTCTGTGCTTACTGCTACCGTTGGTCTTATCACTAGTTTTTTTAATT
>Ga0123355_10007168_pt1 | contig 16647 bp, 12 predicted proteins | sample TergutEmb28metaG_3_FD_89872 | JGI IMG/M metagenome (GOLD analysis project Ga0123355, IMG submission 89872) | Embiratermes neotenicus P1 segment gut microbial communities from Petit-Saut dam, French Guiana - Emb289 P1 | ecosystem: Host-associated > Arthropoda: Insects > Digestive system > Gut ...
ATAGGCGGGAGATGTACGCACGGTAACGTGTTCAGTTGACCCGTACTAATAGGTCGAGGGCTTGATTGTTCAAGCTTGCATTACTCTTGCTTCATACGAATTGCTTCACTCCTTCTCTGTATTCAGTTTTTACGGAAAATTTTTCGTATGCATGTAATCGGTAAAATATTCCTCGATAGCTCAGCGGTAGAGCACTCGGCTGTTAACCGATAGGTCCCTGGTTCGAATCCTGGTCGGGGAGGCAAAAAATTCTGTGATTTTGATAATCACAGAATTTTTTTTGCTGCACAGGAAACTGCTCCGGCTTCGAGAGAATGTGTGGCAAATCACATGTGTCCCCGGCGTCCGATGCGCGCAGCGCGCGCTTTTTTGCCGCTCGGAAAACTGCATTCGGCTTTGAGGGTGTGCGTGTCCGGTGCATTTTATAGCAACTTGGTTTTGCGTAGCCTTAAACTTCACGGGAACCGAGCTGAAGGGTGCGGGCGAGTTTCATGTGCCATTGCCCCCTTTCCCCGTCTCGTTTTCGGACAAGTATAGTGAATCAATTTGATATGCGTCCCGTCGGCCGTGCTGAGCGACCGGTGTTTTTCGCAGAAAAACACATCGAGCGAACCGCTTACGATAGCGAACGCCGTTGAGAACCGGGAAGGCCGGGCGGGAAACGCGGGCTTCTGCGCGTTTTCCGACGAAGCCTGAACGGGCTTCTCAAGTGCGTTCGCGACAATGCACAGCCGACGGGACGCTTCTTAATTTGATTCACTATAAAATCAAATTGCTCTGTTTGGAATGTTTGGCAATGCGGTACAGCAGTTTTCGGTGCGCAAATTTTCCGCACATCTTGCAAAACTACTGCAAAATGCAATAAAATAACAGCAAGAGAGGGGAGGTGTTTGTTATCGACGATACAAAGCAAACAGTACGTCCGAAGCACAGGGATACCATGTTTCGTGAGCTTTTTAAGATTCCCGAAAATTTTGTGTATCTTCTTAAAAAATGCCGCGATTGTGAATCGGGCATATCGCCGGAAGAGCTTATTCCTTTTGACCTCGAATCGGATTTCGTAATTCGCCCGCGACGAAACGATGTTTCGTTTATGACACGCGATGGTCGGTTGATAGTTTTGGTTGAGCATCAATCCACGATAAATCCGAACATGGCATTTAAATTGTTCGTGTATTACAGCGAGCTTTTGCAGCTGTGGATGAGGGTGAACGGCATAAGTATCCATGCGAAGGAGAAAATAGTTGATTTTCCCGTGCCGGAATTTTATGTTGCCTATAATGGAGCGAGAGAGCTGAAAGAGGACATTTCGACCTTCAATTTGAGTAATAAAGGCATAAAAATTGATGTAACGGTAAAAATTGTGGACATACGCTTTGGAAAACTAAACGACATTGCCACAAAAAATACGCTTGCGGGCTATTCGTTTTTTTGTAAAGTCTTTGAAGATGACATAGGAGGCGGTATTTTGAAAGATGATGCGTTTGAATCTGCAAGGCAAAAATGCATTGAAAAAGGCTATTTAAAAGGCTATATTGATAGGGAGGACTTTGTTATGGAGTACAAGAGGCAGTTTTACGATTACGACTTGCAGCTCAGGATGGAAGCTATGTATGAGGGCAAAGAAAAAGGTAAAGCCGAAGGCAAAGCAGAGGGCAAAGCCGAAGGCAAAGCCGAGGGCAAAGCCGAAGGCAAAGCAGAGGCAACAGAAAACGCTATCCGCTTGGCGGCGCGTTCAAACGTGCCGCTCTCCTTCATAAAAGATTTGGCGGACGAAGCCGGCATATCCGATGCTCGCCTGAGCGAACTGTTGGAAAAGGCAGCAAGTTAAAGGAAGAATTCGGCACGGGAATCGCGACTGCGATTCTTTAATTATTACATTTTTGTTACACGCGCAAAAAAAAGCATAAAAACTTTTTGCGGTCAAATAATAAATTCAGACTTCTTGCAAAGTTTAAACGCCGGCTGCACCGCTTGCGTTGACACCTCCCCGAAAACGTCTTAAACGGCGCAAGAAGTCTGCTTATTTTAAACAATTGCTCCGCCTGAAAGCGGGTTTGAGCAACTGTGAAACGCGCAGTAAATATTACAGCTTTATTACAATTCCGGAAAAACATTGAATTGTGCATGATGCGCGTGGTACACTCTCTTGCGGCTTTTCGGAAGAGCTGAGTTTTTGCTTTGCAATATTCGTCAAAAATTACAATTTGCTTACATGTTTGCTTTAGGCATTGACCGCGTTTTTCCGAGGTGCTATATTCCATTTATACTGCGACGCGAACGTCGCAAATTCAGAAAGGAGGTACGGTTTTTGCGGGAGCAATCCCGGCGTTTCACCCATGGGCAGTTGCCCTAACGGGTAAAACCGTGAAAAGCAATACAGCCGGGCACAGCCCGCATGGCGCATCGCTTCCTTTTAGAAAGAGGTGGAAGAATGACAAGGCTTGAATTTTTAACCGTAATTCGCTCGCTCAAGAAGTTGCATGACTTGGGCAAGCCGGAGGCGGCACTCGAGGTAATGAATGAGATTCTCGAAGATGCCAACGCGGAAAAAAAGACAGGTTCGAAGCAGGACTAACCCCTTCTCGCGCCCAAGCATCAACGCGCAACGGAAGCGGCGTGAAAGAAACGGAAAATCGTAGCGCGAAAATCGCGCAAAAGTTCTCAAAAACCGAAAGGAGAAAACATGAAAAGAAAAATCGCATTACTCTTGGCAGTAATCATGGTAGTTTCCTTACTGCCCATGAATGTGTTTGGCCGTACGGTCAGACCGGGTGTTATTACCCCCACTGCACGTCCTCACGGGGTACATGACAGCCCGCTCATGTATGACTTCCAAATTGACGCTGCTTGGTTGAGCGAACAACTTGTTCCCTCAGGCGGAAGAATCTTCTTGGAAATCGTAACATCCGGCGGTCCTTCAACCGGCGGTAACATGGTAGGTATGCGCGGCGCAGCTAACGTAGGTCAGCGCGACCCGATGAATCCCGCTGTGCCGAACACCCAGTTGATGACATTTTCACCGGGCGTAGGTTTCGCAGCCGGTGGCAATGTTACAACAACAACTTCGCCCACTGCTATTCCCTTTACCTTGGCGATGCTTGCAGACGAGTTTCCGCCTGTTGCCGACATCGTGGGCATGGATGATATCCTTGACGGTCTTGCAAGTGGTACTGCCCCCAATCCCCCTAACTTAGGTGGCTTTTGGAATGCCGGTAGCATTTCGACTCAAATAACCGCCATCACCGGGCTGACAATCCAAAATGTTGCAGCAAGTGGTCAACTGGAGATTCAGTTCGGTTATGAAGGTCACAATGGTCAAAATCCTGCTCTTTGGCCTTCTCTTTTGAGAGTTGGAAGTGCTGCTAATCCGTTGGCACCGCCGGTTCCTGCTCCTCCCGCTGGAACGTCCAATGCTCAGAATGCATTTTGGCAGAACTATGCAGGCGGAACGACAGTTACTGTAGCTGAAGGTGCTGAAGCAATTTCAAACCTTACGCACATTGTCGGTTCCGGTGCGCGTCCCGGTACTGCTACCGGTCCGGAAATTTCCTACAGCGACAGAAGAACATCTCTTGCACTTGATGCGAGAACAGGTGCACCCACCTCCGGTAGTGTATGGAGCAGAGTTCTTATCGACCTTGAAGAATTGGTTGTAAGAAGCGGTGGCGTAGCGGGAACAGGTGCCGGTCAAATGATGGAAATGTCAGGCATGATTGACATTCAAATCCCCATTCAAGCCGGTGACCCCGAAGCAACCATCCGCATTCGCTTAGGTGCAATCAATGCATTGGGCGGCGCGATTTCTTGGCGCGGAACACTTCTTGAAGGCCCCCTTACAGGCGGTTGGTCAAACGGTGTTTCCATCGAATCTCGCGGTATTATACCTCTGCACAGACGCGGAAGATTACAACCCGTCCGTATTACAGAAGATACCGTTGGTATCCTTGGTAATCGCGGTCTTGAAATCGGTCACTTTGCCGGTGTCCACACCGTTCGTCTTGTAGCTCCTCGCGGTTTCCGTTGGGACACACAAGCAATGCCCGGTTTAGGTGCAGGCAACCTTATTGTTCGCGGTAACTCGACGGTGTACGGTACAGACCCCGATAACACAGGACGCGGTCGTCCCTTGCCCTTCTTCAATCCGCAAACAGGCGCACCCAACTCTGTTTACAACTGGTTTAACCAAGTTACCGACAGAGACGAAATCTATCTTTCTATCGACCTTCGTAATGCACACCTTAATACTATTGCAGCTGATGCAACCAGAGCAGTTCTTGACATCGAAGGATTGTCTCTTGTAGCAATGCCGCAAGCACCCACAACCGGCAATGTATCCATTGACGTGTGGGTCGGCGGACCTCCCAACTGGTTCCAATACGGTCAAGAATGGGCAGAAGTCGGAACAGCTCACTCCAGAGAGACTTGGTTAGCTGTCAGCACACCGAATCCCGATGCTACTCCGCCGTACCCCGGAGGAAATTCCATCCTCGGTTGGAGCAACCAAGAGCGTTTCTACAGACTCATTGAAGAAGGATTCATTCGTCGTGAAAGAGCATCAGGCGGCGGATTTGAGTATCAAGTACGCACCCCGTTGTTCGGTGCAGCTCTTGAATCCTTCCGTATTAACAACTGGAGACAAATGAACCTTGTTGTTGCAAACCTTGATGACGTTGGTGCTATCGACGTTGAAGGACCCGCAACAGTATTCGAAGCTATCTCCGGAAGACCCACAGGCGAGTTCATCACAAACGACTCTCCCGGTTCTAACGACAGATGGATGCAAGGCGTCAACCATACAATCCGCTTGACGGAAATTTATAGAGGCGCAATGTTCCGCAGCTTCGACGTTTATGAACTTCGTGCAGTACAAGCGGGCGTTCACATTGTTGACGCACAAATTCGCATCGGAACGGTAGATGACCGCGGAGTTCTCCCGTGGACACGCACCGACGTTACTCCGCAAGGCGACAACATTAACTTTGTTGCTTCCATGACAGAGTTCGACGGCGGTTCAATGGTATTCGCACCGCGTACAATCGAAACAGAACATCATCCTGCCGGTAGTGAAACTCCCGACTGGACAGAACACGCTGACGAACTCTTCGGCATGGACATTCGTCTTATGCTCAGTATCGAAGCAGGTTTCGAAGCACTTCAAGGCTCAGAAGTAGAATTTGAAGTATTCCGCAATAACGAATACCTCGGTACGGTACACGTAGCTAACGTTATGGACCCGATTGCTGTAACAACAACAGATGTTGAGTCAATCCACCGCGATGTATTTGACGTATTGCCCCTTACACGTGTATCAAGCGTTACAATCGAAGAAACCGAATACGATTTCTTCATCAGCGGCGACGAAATTTGGTTGGGTCTCCACGCTGTTCAGCTTGGACGTATCATCCAAATCCCGCACGGTCAAATGGCATTGTTCCTTTCTGACCCGGTTGTAAACGAAGACGAAAGCGGATTCTCAATCAGAGAAATCCCCGGCACGCAAGGTCTTGGTTGGAGAGTTGTACGTCCTTCTCAAAACGGCGTTCCCGGAAGCATTACTTTCGACGAAGTATTTGTAGCAGGACCCACCGTTCCCGGTGTTGAGTGGCGCGTAGTTGTACACGGTCCCGAAATCACCGAGAACCACTTGCTTCCCGAGGAAGAAAACGAAGTTATGATTGCAGGTCGTCGTTACCTTAACGAAACCGCACGTTGGATTGGTTTCGTTTCCGGAGCAGAAAACGCATTCACAGGCGCATACGCCGAATCTCGTTTCTACTCTCGTGCAGCATTCCACAGCCTTCCCTACGGCGCAACCGTTCTCGAAGTAACAGGCAGAACAGCTGTTGGCGACGTTGAAGGTGGTCCGGACAACGAGCAACCCGGCGGCTTCATCGGCGGCGGAGCGGTAACATTCCATGCTAATGTTCCCATTGACGGAATTTACCCGGTAATCTTCCACGCATTCAGCTCTACGTTCCACACTGCGCTTATCAACCCGCGCGTATTTGCAGACCATTACGGACTTACCTCCGACTGGAGTGACGCTAACCAAACGTTCACATTCAGCGGCATGTCCAGAACCGGCGAGCAAAGAACAGTTATTACAACCCTTGGTTCTACAAACATCGTTGTTGACGGCGTAACCCACGACATCGCAACGTTGGCAGGTCAAGGTTCTGAACTTGGCGGCATGGTTGCACCCATCCTTATTGCAGGTCGCCAATATGTACCCGCACGTGTTATTGCAGACGTGTTCGGTATCCCCATCACAGCCTTCAACATCAACGCATCAATCTCCTTCGGTTAAGCCGAAGCGAACAAAAAAGCCGGGATTTTTCCCGGCTTTTTTTGTTTGCTTTTTATGTATGATTGGCGTATAATGACGGCAGAATAAAAAAGAGAGAGGTTTTCACCCCTCTCAACTGTGGATTAAGAGCCTTTGCTTTGGTCGGTAGGGCTCTTTTCTTTTCGGCGTTTTTCATACTCGTCGATATACCTGCTCAGTCTGTTTCCAAGGACTGAACCGACAATCGACAGCAGAAAGCTGCCGGCAAGTTGCACTAAACCCATAAACTCACCTCCTTGTTACGGGCTTTAACGAATTAAAGCGTAACGCAGAGACGCGCCTCAGCAAAGCACTTAACCACGACATCAGCATAACACACAATTTCGCGAGTTTCAAATTTCGACATATTTACGGAATTTACTCGGCTTTTTGCTTGCTTTTTATACATGAGTAGCGTATAATAGAGACAGCAGAAGGCTACCGGCAAGTTGAACCAGACAATCGACTTCGGTTAAGCCGAAGCGAACAAAAAAGTCGGGATTTTACCCGACTTTTTTTGTTTGCTATTTGCGTATGGTTGGCGTATAATGACGGCAGAATAAAAAGAGAGAGGTTCTCACCCCTCTCATGTGTGTTAAGAGCCTTCGCTTTGGTCGGTGGGGCTCTTTTCTTTTCGGCGTTTTTCATACTCGTCGATATACCTGCTCAGCTTGTTTCCAAGGACTGAACCGACAATCGACAGCAGAAAGCTGCCGGCAAGATGAACTAAACCCATAAAATCACCTCCTTGTTACAGGCTTTAACGAATTAAAGCGTAACGCAGAGACGCGCCTCAGCAAAGCACTTAACCACGACATCAGCATAACACACAATTTCGCGAGTTTCAAATTTCGACATAATGACGGAATCTACCCGATAATCTTCCATGCATTCAGCCTCACATTCTATCCCGCGCGCGTATTTGCAGACCATTACGGACTTACCTCCGACTTCAGAACTTGGCGGCATGGTTGCACCCATCCTTATTGCAGGTCGCCAATATGTACCCGCACGTGTTGTTGCAGACGTGTTCGGTATCCCCATCACAGCATTCAACATCAACGCATCAATCTCCTTCGGTTAAGCCGAAGCGGCAAAAAGGTTGGGATTTTCCCGGCTTTTTTTGTTTGCTCCTTTGTTCTTTGTTTGCTATTATATGCGGGCAAGCTGTGGGCAGTTTCCGACGAAACCTCGCAACCGACGCATTAAAGCTAAGGGGGTGAAATCATGACTATGATTGACTGCAAAGCAATTTTCAATTTGCAAAAACAGATTATTGAATCGCCCGACCTTACAGAAACTCAGAAGTTAAAAATGCTTAGCGAATCTATCAACAAAACACTCGGCGAAAAATCAGAAGGCGAGCAGTGAATCGGTGCGGCGGTAAAGTGTTTTGGTCGCCAATATGTACCTGAAGCCGGGATTTTTCCCGGCTTTTTTGTTTTTCCCTTACATCCGAAACATCTCCAAATCAATATCCGAGCCGGGGAAGAATGTGAAATTCAAACTGCCCTTGCCGACAAAGGGTGTATCAAGCGATAACACAGCGACAGAATAATCCTCCGACGCGGTAAGCGTGAGCAAATTCGAAGCACTTTGCCCGGCTTCGTCGGTGAATTGCACGCGAATTGAATTTTTATCCGAGCGCAAGCGGTAACGAATTTCGATTTCATTTGCGGGTGCGTCAAAATACATATCATCAAAAGTGATGGAAACATTGTTGCCGATATTTTCGATTGCGCTCGGCGTTACCTTGTAAGAATCGCCGTAAATGCCGTCGTGTGCGGTAAACGGAATCGCGGTTTCGCGCTTGAACGAGAAGCCTTTCAAGTGGACTTTTTGGCTGAACACAAATGAAATTGTTTGCAGCCCGCAAATTTTTTCCGGCAGCTTGTAAGTTGCCGGTTGATATTTATTCCATTTTGAGGGCAAATGATACTCAACCTCGCACACGCGCCGTCCCTCGCCGGGTGCGCCGAGCCAAATTTCAATCGGCGCGGGCTTGCTCGCGAGTTCGAAAATCCACATGGTAAGCTCATCCGCGCCGCGCTTGCCGAAATCCACGTCGTCGAAAATGATGTGTGAAATTTCCGTGCGCGATGTCGCCATTCCGCGTTCGTTTCCGGCGGTCAGCCGACCGTTGCACCGTGTGAAAAGCCCCGCCGAAATGAAGCCGTAGGGGTCAAGGTGCGGCGGCGCGCCGACCCCCTCAATTTTCACCGGCAAAACCGACAGCGCGTAAAAATGCTTTTCGTCCGCGCCGCTCACCCCGCACCTTACATAAACCTCGCCGTCGCCCAACGGGTGCAGCGTTGCTGTTTCGCCCGCCGCCTCAAGCCGCCCCAACGGACTGTCGATTCCCGCTGCATTTGTAAGCCGCCAAGACAAATGCGGCGGCGCGGCTTCGGTGTGAGCGGATTTTTCAATGCCGTTCGCTTCGGCGGGATGAATTTTCGCCGTGATGTTGAATCCGTCGCGGCGGCAGACCGGCTTGAGGCCGCCGGTTTCTTGCGGAGCATCGGGAGCGAAACGGGATTTTCGACCGGTCTGCCCGCACAATTCAATTTTTCGAACCCGAACATCGCCCGCATCGAAGCGCGCGGAAATTTCCGGTTCCGCCTCGCCGCATTTTACAATCGCAAGCAGCTTCCCGCTGAAAAGCCGGCGATTATCCGTGCCCTGATATTGCTCAAAATCGGTGGAGTCGCCGTTATCGAGGGCGAGCAATTCGCCGCCGGCAACGTTCACAATTACCCGATTATTTGCGTTTTCGCAAAAATATCCGTCGGCGTCCGTCGCGAAAATTTCGGCAAAAACAAGCTCACCGAAACGGGCAGATTTTATTTCCAACGCCGCCGCATCGCCGAAAGAATTTCGCACCGCTTCCGCGAGAACGTTGCCGTCGTTGTCATATGCAACGGCTCGCAAACAGCCGGGTTCGTACGGCACGATGAAATTCGCGACTTTTCCGCCCGGCAGAGTGTCCCCGAGTTTCGCATCCGCCGCACCTCGGAAGCCGGTTTTCCCGCCTTCACCCAACGACTTCCCGTTCAAAAACAGCTCGATTCGCGGCGCGTTTGAAACCACGCGCACGTCAATCGGTTGCCCCGGCGACCAATCCCAATACGGAAAAAGATGAATCATCGGTTCGCGCCGCCACGCCGCTTTGAAAAAATAAAATTGGTCTTTGGCAAAACCGGCCGTGTCGATTTGCCCGAAGTAGGAATTTTTCGTGCTGTACGGGGTCGGTTCGCCGATGTAATCCGTGCCGGTCCAGATGAATTGCCCCATGTTTTCGCTGTGGTCGGCGATGACTTTTTCCGTGCTTCGCGCGCCCCAACTCGTGATTGCGTTGCCGAGGGCAGAGCATTGCATGTCGTCGTCGCTTAAAATTTCCTGCGCCAACGGAAATTTATAAATGCCGCGACTTTGCACCGTTGATGCGGTTTCGCCGCCGTAAATAATCCAATCCGGAAATTTTTCGCGATGACTTTCGTACAAATTTTCCGAATAATTGTAGCCCACAAGTTTTACCGCGTCGGCGCATTTTTGAGTCGGCTCCCACGCCAAATAATTCGAGCTGAGTGTTGCGGGTGCGTGGTTTCCGGGGTCGTGACGCCGAACCTCGCGCATCAATTTTTCAAGCGTCGCAAGACCGTCGTCCGCGTCGGCGTGGGTGTCGTAAATTTCGTTTCCGACGCACCACATTATTATCGACGGACAGTTTCTGTCGCGCCGAACCCACGCCGCAACGTCGCGTTCGTGCCATTCATCAAAAAATCGCGCGTAGTCAAATTGCGTTTTCGGACGCCGCCAGATGTCCGTAAATTCCGATTGCACAAGCAAGCCCATCTCGTCGCAAAGCTCCATGAATCCCCTCGCGGGCGGATTATGCGCCGTGCGAATCGCATTAACGCCCATCTCTTTAAGAAGCGTAAGCTGCCGCCGCGCCGCGTCCTTGTAAAATGCCGCGCCGAGCCCGCCCAAATCGTGGTGCTGACACGCGCCGTTAATTCGCACCCGTCGCCCGTTCAAAAAAAATCCGCTTTGCGGCGAAAACGAAATTTCCCGAAACCCGAAGCGCGTTTCAACAGTATCCGCGACTTCCCCGCCGACAATCAGCTCCGATTTCAAAATATATAACGCAGGGTTTTCGATGTCCCATAATGCCGGATTATTTATTTTTAAGACCGCAGGAGAAACATAAGTTTCTCCCAAACCCTCTTCAAAATTTTTTTCGAGAAACCGAGCTTCGCTCTGTTTCTCTGTTTTTTTGAGAGGGGGGTTCGGGGGGAGGGCTTTTTTTTCAAAAAAAGTTCTCCCCCTGAGAACCTCGTACCTGATTTCATATTCCGTCGCGCCTTCGACTTCCGCGTCGATTTCGATGTGCCAGAGATTATCGCGTTCGCGGCGCGTTGTGATGTATATGCCGTTCGGGGTGAAATGGGCGGCTTTTTTGCGCTCGATGAAGCAATCGCGATAAATGCCCGCGCCGCTGTACCACCGCGAATTCGGCGACTCGTAGCGCAGGGTTAAGGCGATTTCGTTTTCGCCGGGGGCGAGGAACGGCGCGATGTCGAAATAAAACGCGGTGTAGCCGTGTTTGTGGTCGCCGACTTTTTTGCCGTTTACGTGCAGGGTGCTGTCTTGGTACGCGCCGTCGAAATGCAAAAAAATTTTTTCGCCGGAGCGAAGCGCGTCGATGTTGCGGTTCTCAACGGCGTTCGCTATGTGCAGTGTTTTCCTGTAAACGCCGACGCCGCTTTTGTACAGATTTTTTACGTCGGAAATAAGCCAGTCGTGAGGCAGATTGACCGTTTGCGCCGTTCCGTCGTCAAGGGTGAATTGCCAACCGTCATTAAATTTTTCCATTGCCGACCTCCCATGTTTTTAATGCGGCGTCCCAGACTTCGTTGCGAACCGGCGTTTCGCAAAAACCCATCGCGCGGCCCGTTTCGTACAAATGTTTAACGAAAATGCCGAAATAATCTATGCCGGAAAGCAGTTCCGCCTTCATTATTTTGCTCCACACCGGCGCGTATGCGGTAAATTCGGATGCGTCCAATTCCGCTGCGACGGCATGAATATCGTACCGGACGCGGCGTTCGGTAACGATTGTGTCGTTGCCGTCGCATGTTAAAAGCGTGTACGCGGCGGTTGTTTCCCAATCGAGCTGCTCGCCGCACGAGCCGGGGTTGACGAAGAGTTTCCCGTCGATTTGCGTGTGAAATTGCAGATGATTATGCCCGAATAAATATACTCCGTCGGGCAGCGCGGCGATTTCCGCAATTACATCTGGGCGCGAAAGCAATGCCTCGCGCGCTCGGGCGCGATATTCGTCGCGGGAAAAAATTTGCGCGGACATCATCTCGCGGAACGGACCGGAGTGAAAAATTTCAATTCGGTTTGCGCGATAAAACAGGCTCATTGAATGATGCAGATGAATTTTTCTTATGGTTGCTGTTTCCGGCAGGGCGGCTAAGTATTCGAGATTTTCCCGCGAAAGCTCGCGATACGACCAGTAGACCGGCTTGAATTGCTCGTGTGTGAAGTCGGAATCGGGCGTTAAGCCGGAAAAATATGTTTCGCCGTTGCCGGCAATCGCAACGGCATTTTTCAGCCCGCGAATCGCAGTAACCACGTCGTTGCCCCAAGGGAAACTGCTTGCGTAGTCGCCCAAAAGCAGGTACGCATTTGCGCCGTGCGCTTCGGCGTCGGCAAGAACCGCGCGAAACGCGGGGAAATTACCGTGTATGTCGGAAATTACAGCGTATTTCATATAACACCTCTTCATTGCAGAGTGTGTTGAAAAATTACACTTTCATATGTTGCATCTCGATTTCAACACGCTCTAATACTGCCCTACGCATTGCGGGCTGTCAACCGGCGAAAGTTTCTTGACCCTGCATACAGTTTGCGTTAAAATAATTCGCGCTATAGCAGTTTTTAATTCGGTACGGAAAATTTGCTATGCATTGTAAGCAGTGCGCTCGATGTCGTTTTCGGAAAAATCGCCCGAAAACAACCGGTCGCGCACTACAATGCATGTACGCAAATTTTCCGCACAGTTTATAAAACTGCTATATAAAAATTTTGAAAGAGGTGAAGTGAATGTTTGTAAAATATTTTTCGAGCCGGAGCAGGGTGGTCGGTTCGTAGTTTAATATGCGGTGCAGCACATAATCGACAGCGGGAACATGTGACGTAATCGACACTGTTCGCGATGCTGTGTTTTTGTTGTGCCGCAAAAATCGGAAACCTTGCAACCCTTCGGGACGCGGCAAAGGTCGCGTTTTTTTGTTGCAGAAATTCCGAAAATCGTGCAACAAAGAAAAACACATTAAGGAGAGAATTAAATTGATTAAAAATTACGGTTACATCGAAACGAGAAACGAAATGAAAAATGAAACGAAAAATGAAACAAGCCAAAGCGGGCTTATTCCCGGGCGGGTGACAGAATTTCGCCGGAATCGGTACACGGTGATTACCGAGCGCGGCGAAGTTGATGCTGTGCTGAAGGGCTCGTTTGTGCATGAGGCGGTTTTGCGCGAGGATTTGCCCTGCGTCGGCGATTTTGTTCTGCTTGAACCCGATGCGGGCGAACTTGCGCGTATTTCGCGGGTTTTGCCGCGATGCTCGAAGTTCTCGCGGTCGGATTTTTCCGGTCACGGTTACGCGCATATCAAGGCGAATCGCGAGCAAATTGTTGCGGTGAATTTCGATTATGTATTTATCGTGACGTCGCTGAATCGCGATTTTCGCGTGAATCGCATTTTGCGCTATCTCACGCAAACGCGGGCGAGCGGCGGTGAGCCGGTTGTTGTGCTTACAAAGGCGGACTTGTGCGAAGATTTTTCGGCGCAGATTGCGGAAGTTCGTGCCGCCGCACCGGGCGTGCCTGTTCATGCGGTGTCGGCGCACACCGGCGCGGGACTCGATGCGCTCGGCGTTTATCTGCAACCCGCGAAAACCGTGGTGTTTTTGGGGATGTCCGGGGTGGGGAAGTCGAGTCTTTTAAACGCGCTTGCGGCCGGCGAAATCATGCACGTACAGGAAACGCGCCGCAAAGACGAATCCAAGGGACGCCACACAACCACGCATCGGCAGCTGATAATGCTGCCTTGCGGCGCGATGATTATTGACACGCCGGGTATGCGCGAAATCGGGCTGATTGACGCCGACGAAAGCATCAGCGAAGGTTTCGCCGACGTCGAGACACTTTTTGCCGATTGTCGGTTTCGGGATTGCCGCCACGAAAGCGAACCCGGATGCGCCGTTGCTGCGGCGATTTCCGACGGCCGCCTGACATCCGCGCGTTGGGAGCAATATTTGGTGCAGCGGCGCGAGGATAAATATTTCGAAAACAGAAGCGCGTATTTGCGCGAACGCACAGCCGCATATAAATCGTCCGCCGCCGATTGGCGCGCCGAAAAAAAGATGTCGAAAAAACATCGTTAATGAGGAGATAAAAGATGAAAAATTATTCGAAATCAAACAAGTACGACCCCGCGTGGATTAAAGAAAATTGGATGGGGCCGCATCCGCTGTGGCTTTTAGAGGAATTATGCGAGCATTTGGACTTGCGACCGGGCATGAAGGTTCTTGACATGGGGTGCGGCAAGGGTTTGACGTCGGTTTTTCTTGCGAAAGAATACGGCGTAACGGTGTTCGCTAACGATTTATGGATTGGCGCGACAGATAATTTGCGCCGGTTTGAGGCTGCCGGAGTTGCCGACCGTGTTTTTCCGATTCATGCCGAGGCGCACTCACTGCCTTATGCCGACGAATTTTTCGACGCCGCTGTTTCCGTTGACAGCTATCATTATTACGGCACGGATGAAACGTATTTTCCGTGCGTTTACGCAAAACTCGTCAAACCCGGCGGTCAATTCGGGATGGTTTTTCCCGGATACACCCGGGAGTTTGAAAAGGGGCATCCCGACGGTATTTTGCGATTCATCGCCGGCAAGCAGGAAAAAGAACCGGCTTGGGGGCAGGATATGTTCACCTTTCACAGCGCGGCGTGGTGGCGCAGACATTTTGAAAAAACCGGTCTTGTTGAAATCACCGCTTGTTACGATATTGCCGATGTTCGAGAAATATGGGAGTCGTGGGCGTTCGGGGAGAAAAGCTCGGACGATGCCGAATTTTTAGCGGCCGACACGGAAAATAACGTCGCGCTGATAACGTTGGCGGCGCGGAAACGGGGAGGACCGGATGAAAAATAAAAATTTTATTTTACGCTTGATTCGCGAAGACGAAAAATTCGCTGCGGAAAATATCGCCCGCGAGGCGCATTGGGACGGCGAATGGGATGCCGCGCCCACCATATGCGATGTTCATTTGCTTGCGCACAGATTATTTTCGTGCGCGGCATATGTGCCGGAGTTGAGCTTTGTTGCAGAAGCCGACGGTCGGCTCGTCGGACATATTATGTATGCGCGATGCAAAATTGTCGCGCCCGACGGCGCGGAGCACGAAGTTTTAACCTTCGGGCCGCTGTCGGTATTGCCGGAAGCGCAGGGTTGCGGAATCGGCACGGCGTTGATGCGCCGCAGTTTCGACGAAGCGAAGCGGCTCGGTGCGCACGGCGTACTGATTTTCGGGTATCCCGATTATTATCCCCGTGCGGGCTTTCGTCGTGCCGCCGAGTTCGGCATAACCACCGCCGACGGCACAAATTTCGACGCATTTATGGCGTACCCGCTGTACGACGGCGCGTTTGACGGCATTTCGGGGCGATTCATAATCGACCCCGTTTACGACAATTTATCCCGGGAAGACGTTGATGCGTTCGACAAAAAATTCCCGCCCAAAGAGCTTCACACGCCCGTTCCGCTTGAAGTGCTGCTCGACCGATTACCGCCCGCCGCTCGTGACGCATTCGAAAAAGGCAAGTCGCTGCGATACATGACAACAAAAAGCGAGCGCGAAATTCGCGAAACTCCCGGCGTTTGCGACGAAGCGATGGAAATTATCCGCGCAACCATGCACGAACACGGCTTTGCACGGGGAAGTGCAAAAACCTATCGGTAGCTTTCCGCAAAATACGCCTCCAACGCGGCGGTAACAAAATCGTTTGCTTCGGCGAATTGTTTCATTTTGTCGCCGCCGTGGGCATTTATCTTTTCCGAGAACTCGGCAAATTTCGGAAGCAAACTTTCATCTCCGCCGACAAAGTCTAAGGTCATTTGCCAAAATTCTTTCGCGAAAGCGATGGCGACGTCGCTTTCGGGCGAAATTCCGGATTGATGCAGCCGCACGGATTCTTTATTCAGGCGGCTCATGGTTTTAATAATTTTTTCGGCGCGTTGCATGTCGCCGTCGAAAGATTTTCGAATATGGTCGAGCATTTCGTCGTCCATGTACTTGATAGCCCAGTAATGCTCGTTTTTCAGCATCAGGCTCACAATTATGTCGGAATATTTTTTGAAATCCACCGTTTGCATTTGCAAAACTTCTTCGCGCAACGCCTCAACCGCTTGCAACGATGTTGAAAGCACCGAAATTTTTTCGCGAATTTCTTCCGCGTGTTCGGCAAGAACTTCGGCGACTTCGGCGGGTGTGTCGAGGGAGGGCAGGCGGTCTTTTATGTCGCTCAAAGAAAAGCCCAAATGCTTCATGGTTAAAATTTGATTCAGCGTAACCATGTCCTTGTAGCTGTAAAGTCTGTAGCCGCTTTCGCTTTCGGCGGACGGTATGAGCAGCCCGAGTTTTTCATAATGATGCAATGTGCGAACCGTAACGCCCATTTTTTTTGCGATTTCGCCAACGGTCATGTAATCTTTTTTCATAATAATCCTCCTTACGCGAATCAAGGCTCGCCACAAGGTATTTACAGCGAGGCGTGAACTCTTGATTCGCGTTCCTTGTTGTTCGGAATCGGCGTGAACGCAATTATGAAACGACCGAGGGGCTATGCCGCGTAAACGGTGCGCTCGTTGTCGTTTTCGGGAAAGACCGCCCGAAAACAACCGGTCGCGCACCACGCGGCACTTGACGCCCCTTCGCTCGTTTTCAATTATGCGTTCACTTCATGCGCAGTTTTTGCTTCAGTTCGGAAATTTTGCTATGCATTGTAAACGGTGCGCTCGTTGTCGTTTTCGGGAAAGTCGCCCGAAAACAACCGGTCGCGCACCACAATGCATGTACGCAAAATTTCCGCACATTCGGCAAAACTGCTTCATGCATAATTGTGGGAGTGTCGCCTAGGCGCACTTAATGATATAATCTCCCTATGAGAAAACAAACGATAGACGAAAACCGCAAATGCCCAAAATGCGGGAAAGTCGAAAACCAAATAAACAAGGGACGTAACC
>Ga0123355_10007169_pt1 | contig 16647 bp, 11 predicted proteins | sample TergutEmb28metaG_3_FD_89872 | JGI IMG/M metagenome (GOLD analysis project Ga0123355, IMG submission 89872) | Embiratermes neotenicus P1 segment gut microbial communities from Petit-Saut dam, French Guiana - Emb289 P1 | ecosystem: Host-associated > Arthropoda: Insects > Digestive system > Gut ...
CATTTATAACGTTGACGCTCTCTTATTATACCATTTTTTACATTACTATCTGATTGACATTTACTACATTGCATAACTTTTTTTGCACAAAGATAAAAAATCTATCTTGAATTACCAAATCCAGAAAAAGATATACCTTTGCTTACTAAAAAATATAAGAAATAATCCGATAATTTAGGATTGAACCATAAAATTAAAGGTTCAAGATTAGTTAATCAAACAAATTCTATGTTTAATTGACTGCCGTTCAGCCGGTTATAGTCGCTCAAAATATTGACAAAAATACAGATGTTCGTTCAATTATTTTTTTCTTTTAAAATCCTATCCCACAGTTTATTAGATAGGTTTAAAAGAAAAAAATAATGAGAATTTGTTTGATTAACTAATCTTGAACCAAATTAAAAATAATCAACTCGGTCAAAAGTCAAGTTACAAAAAGATGCTTCGCGATGGCAAAGAGGACAAAATGGAACGCCTCGAAATCATTCTGACAGAGCGAACGGAACGCGCTCTAATCGAAGCCGAAAACACAAAAATAATCGACACTTTTCGGGCTGAAAGCTCAGTTTAAAACGCAAAGCGTAGCGACGCGTTGAGTTAATGAATTTACATTGTTTTGCGCCCTTTCGGGGCAATTTATTTTAAGATTAGGCTTTCAGCCTGCTAATTTGTCTTTCCGTTTTTTTACCCAAGGCGTTGCCTTTGAGCTGGATTATAAAAGACTTTCAGCCTTTTGACCATTATAATTTCAGGTTTCGAATACTTATGAAATTTGCCCTCGCTCAAATTACCGGCGCGGATTTGTAATCCGTGCCGTTTTAAAACGGCACACCATCCGCTCTATTTACACCGCCAAAAGGCGGAATATTACTTGGTGGTGGCGGAGTTAAAGACGAATCGCCGTAAAAATCTTTCTCGTTCATTTTTGAGGAAAAAGTTTGGTAGTTTCCTAATGACTGCATATTTTCATCGCGGTCGTCAATATCATCCAAGTTAGTGAAACGCGTGTAAATATTTTTGAAACGCAGGCGAATTGTGCCTGTTGCGCCGTTACGATGTTTTGCCACGATAATTTCGGCAATTCCGATGAGCGAATTTCCTTCGTTGTCCTCAGTCAAGTGATAATATTCGGGTCGGTGAATGAAGCAAACCATATCGGCATCTTGCTCAATCGCGCCCGATTCGCGTAAATCGGACAATTGCGGACGTTTTCCGTCCAACCCGCTTCGTCCTTCCACACCACGATTTAACTGCGAAAGTGCAATAATCGGAATATCCAATTCTTTTGCCAGCGCTTTGAGCGAGCGCGAAATCATACTAACTTCCTGCTCACGATTTCCGAAATTCATTCCGCTTGCGTTCATAAGTTGCAGATAATCAATAAGAATACACTGAACGCCGTGCTCGCGTACCAAACGGCGCGCTTTGCTTCGCAACTCAAAAACCGACAAACTCGGCGTGTCATCTACAAAAACAGGCGCATTTTCCAAAACCCGCACTTTTTCATCAAAAATATCCCATTCGGCAGGACTTAAATCACCTTTTTTGATTTTTTCTCCCTCGATTTCGCACACGTTCATAATCAGACGATTAACCAACTGGACATTCGACATTTCGAGCGAAAAAACAGCAACGGGCGAGTTGTAGTTCACCGCCATATTTTTTGCCATCGAAAGCACAAAAGCTGTTTTTCCCATCGCGGGTCGCGCGGCAATAATAATCAAATCGGATTTTTGCCAGCCCGAAGTAATTTTATCCAACGCGTGAAAACCGCTCGGAATTCCGCTCGCGCCTTCTTTGCTCGCCGCCAAAATCATACGCTGACGTGCTTCCTCAACTACGGGATAAATTTGTACGGCATCTTTTTTCAGGTTTTGCTGCGTAACCTCAAACAACATTCCTTCGGCTTCCTCCATCAAATCATCGACGTCGATTTTATCATCAAAAGCCTTATTTTGTACTTCGGTAGAAATTCGGATTAATTCGCGCGCCAGGTACTTTTGCGTCACAATTCGCGAATGATATTCCAAGTGCGCGGCAGACGAAACTTTTGCCGTGAGCAGTGTAATATAATACGCACCGCCGATGTCGTCAATCGTTCCGTTTTTGCGCAATTGCTCGGTAACGGTGTGCATATCAATTGGTTCTTGACTGATGGCAAGTTTGCTGATTGCTTCGTAAATTTTTTGGTGCGCGGGTTTGTAAAAACACTCCGCTTTCAGAATTTCCGAAACAATCGAAAAAGCATCTTTTTCAATCATAATTGCGCCCAAAACCGCTTCTTCCAATTCGGGTGCTTGCGGCGGAAGTTTGCCGAATTCATTCGCAGGAATCGGCGCAGGCGTTGTATTTCGTTTTGTGTATGTTCGTTTTTCAGCCATTTTTTATAGATGTTAGACTTTTAGACATCAGACTTTTAGACTTCCAAATTCTGATTTTTGACTTCATTTTAAAAGGGCTTCAAAATTACAAAACATTTTCTTGGTCGGCAATTTAATTTTTCAACAGGTTATTCACAATTAAGTAAGGGTGAAAAATCTTTCGCCCTTACGAAAAACTTCGAACTCGTCTTTCGTTTTTTGATTGATTTCTTTGAGTGAGTTTGAAATGTTTACGAAAATGAAAAGTTTTGAAATGCTTAGAGTCTGTTTAAATTTGAAACACAATTCTTTGAAAAAATTTAAACAAGTTCTTAAACTTACTGTTTTTCAGTCAAGTACTTCCAAAAACGCTTCGGCATAAATTGGCGATGAAGTTTCGGGTTTATGCGTTCTTTTATTGTGACTGATTTGAAATAATTTTTCCACAAATCTTGAAACAATTTTTCATCATCAGCCATAAGATTTTCGGGCAACTTTCCATCAACAAAATGCTCGACTGAGTCCAAAGTTATTTCTGTCGCTTGGTGCAAATCGTAGTGAAAACCGTAATTTCGTTTAATATCGTACACAATCCAATGCTGGTCGGCAAAGCGGTCTTTGAAGTGCGAAATTGTGAGCGGAAGCACGTTAAATATCGGCGCAATGGGTGCAAAAAACATATCGTCAGCCGTTTTTTGAAAACGGACAAATTGCACTACGCGCATTTTTTCCTGTGAAACTTTGGCGGCAACTTGCTTCAATTCAAGCACATCAGTATCAGCAAAATTCATTTCGATAGATTGTTGGCCGTCAAAATTTTTCCGAATGTAGCGGAATAAAAGTTCATCGCTTTCGGGAAGTTCGGAGAGCCAAACGAGCGTAATCATATTGCAAGCAATTTTCGAAATTTTCTTTTGCAAAGCAGTCCAAACTCGATTTGCCTTATCTGTATCAGTAACAACCGAATACGTTTCCTGTGTAAACATCGGCTCAATATCATTTTCGCCCAACAATTTGTCAGGAAACGATTTGCGAACATAGGCGTCAAAAACTGCCGTGAGCAAACCGTCGAATGTTTTATCGTAGCGGAAAATTTTCATTCAAACACCAAACTCAACTGATTTTCCGGAATATCCGATTTTTTCCTTTTCTTTTCGAGAAGTTTTTGGCGCACCAATTCGGGCGAAACCTCGTGAACGGTAAAAGCCGAAAGTTCGTTGCAAGTAATAAAATACTGCGCTTTTTTCAGTACAACGCCCATTTTTTTGAGTGCCGAAGCCGTTATTCGCCCGAAACGCCGCGAAGCAACAATCAATTTTGCTGATTTCACGCCCAAACCCGGCACGCGAAGCAACATTTCATAATCAGCACGATTGATATCCACCGGAAAATGTTCGGGATTTCGCAACGCCCAAGCCAATTTCGGGTCAATTTCCAAATCGAGATTCGGAAAGCGGTCGTTCACAATTTCGTCCACCTTGAACTCGTAAAAACGCAGCAGCCAATCTGCCTGATACAAGCGATTTTCGCGCACCAAAGGCGCTTGTTTCAACGCCGGCAAACGATTGTCGTACGCATTCACGGGAATAAATCCCGAATAATACACGCGCTTCATACTTGGGCGATTGTACAATTCTGCACTTGTGTTGAGTATCATTTTATCATCATCGTCGGTTGCGCCGATAATCATTTGCGTGCTTTGTCCGGCAGGCGCAAAACGCGGTGCAGAACGAAATTTTTTGCGCTCCTCGCTGCTTTGCAAAATTCCCTGCTGAATGTGCAACATCGGTTTGTAAACGCTCGTGTGGTCTTTTTCGGGCGCAAGAAGTTTCAAATTCGGCTCGCTGGCAATTTCAATATTCACGCTCAATCGGTCGGCATACAAACCGGCTTCGTTCACCAATTCGGAACTCGCACCGGGAATACTTTTCATATGAATATAGCCGTTGTAGCGGTGCGCGAGGCGAAGCGTTTTTATCACCTCAATCATTTGCTCCATCGTATAATCGGGATTTCGGATAACGCCCGAACTCAAAAACAATCCTTCGATGTAATTTCGACGGTAAAATTCAATCGTAATTTCGATTAATTCCTGCGGAGTGAGAACGGCTCGGCGAATGTCGTTACTTCGGCGATTGATGCAATACGCACAATCGTAAATACAATGATTGGTGAGCATTATTTTCAACAGCGAAACACATCGACCATCCTCCGTAAAACTATGACAAATTCCCCAACCTTGCGCACTGCCAATCGAACCCGAAATATTTTTTCGTGTCGTACCGCTCGACGAACACGAAACATCGTATTTGGCGGATTCGGCGAGTACATTTAGTTTTTCGAGGACATTTTCGTTCATCGAGGACAAAGTTAAATATTTCGTCCGAAATTTCGGCAATAAGAATTCTTAAAAATTGAGCTTGTTGAAAAGTTTTTGGAAAGTGAGAAGCATTATTTTAATCTGCTTGGAATATCCATTTTTTGATGCAGTATTCTGATAACTTTTATAATGTTTTTTGCTGATACGGTGTAAAAAATGATGTGTTGTTCAGCAGAAAAGCACCTGTAATCTTTTTTGATATAATCAATATTGCGACCGATATTTACATTCCGCGCTATAAATTCAATCTTTTCAATCAATAGATTGTAATAATTATCGGCTTGATTTTCAGACCAGTGAAAATATGTATGCAGCCATATTTGCTCAAGGTCTTCGGTCGCTTTTTTGCTGATAACATACAATGGTATATTCATAGATATTTTTTACGAATTTGTTCCAAAAAAGCCGTTGAGTTAAAATCTTCTATCATTGGCGATGTTTCGCCTGCAATCAATTCGTTTCTTAACATAGAAAGTTTTTGTTCTTCTATTTCAAGCAAAAGAATTGCCTTGCGAATAACGTCATTTTCCGAACTGTATCTGCCCGACGAAATAGCACTTGATATAAATTGCTCATAATGTGTTCCTAACGACAACTGCATAGCGTTATATTTTTAATTATTTCTGCTTTGCAAAGATAAGTTTTTTTCGGAAAAATTCAATTTTTGCTGTTCAATATTTTTCAAACGAAAAAATCTCCGTATCTTTGCCGTCGTTTAAAACGCTTTATGTTTACTACATCACGTACAACAGAGTTGGTGCTGTAAACAATCTGTAATTTTTGATTTATAGATTGTCCTTTCGCACTTGTTTTCGAAAAATTCCTTTTCGAAAACGCTTTTTTCATTAAAATAATTTTAAAACCCGCTTGCAATGATTAATCAATTCGTTGCAGGCTAAATATTTATATTGAGATGGATAACAAAAATAAAATAATCCACGAATTTAATAATAATTCAAATTGTAAACTTACACCCAAAACAACAGGAGAAAAAATAATGAATAATGAATTTTCAAATAAGTTCGTCGCTGACGAAAAAAAATTTGCGCTATTGCAAAAAACAATGTGGGGACCAAATGCAATACGACAGGCAGAGGAATTGGCTTCACATTTCACAATCACAAAGGATATGAAAATCCTTGATTTGGGTTGTGGAATGGGTTTATCGTCGCTGTATTTGGCACAAGAATATGGCGCAGAGGTTTTAGCCGCCGACTTATATGCCGACCCGATCGAAAATCACGAGATATTTAAGTCGTTCGGAGTCGCAGATAAAATCATTCCGATGATGCTCGATGCAACACAGCCATTGCCGTTTGCAAAGCGTTATTTCGATGTAATTTTTTCGGTAGGTGCATATATGCATTTTGGCTATACCGAAGAAATGCTTCCAAATCTCATTTCGTATGTAAAAAAAGGCGGCTACGTTGTTGCTGCGATTGCCGGACTAAAATATGATTTTGGTGCTAATGTTCCGTCGGAAATGCAGCCGTTTTGGAATATTCCCGAAGTTGCAACTCAAATCCGCGGCATTGAATGGTGGAAAGAATTGTGGAGCAAAGCAGAAGGCATAGAAATTGTAAATATCAGCGAAATGGCTTGCCACGATATAGCGTGGAAAGAATACCTTGCAAGTCGTAACCCTTGTATTGAATCCGAAAAATGGGATTTGGATATGATGAAAGCAGAAGGTGGAAAGTATTTTAATACAATCCAACTAATTGCCAAAGTTATCTGAATCGGAAAGAAAATTTAGGTTTTCGTTCCGAAAAAAAGAACCGCAAAGGATTTTCCTTTGTGGTTCTTTGTACTTTGAACAACCAAAATAATCCTACTTTTTCATATTCGGCAATTCCAAACCATAACCTTTTTTCTTGTCTTCTTTTTTCAGCCAATATGCAAAAACAAGAGCAAGTATGCCGAAACAAGCAAAAATAAGCATCGGAATTGTGTAGTCGTATTGTGTTGAGCCATCAGCCGCTATTGTCATACAACAAGCACTGTCTAATACCCGACCGATTAAGGCAGGAACTAACGTTAATCCAATACCTTGTACCCAGAACATAAGTGCAAAGGCTGTCCCCAATAGGTTTTCGGGGATAATTTTCGGAACAGCTGGCCACATAGCCGCCGGAACGAGCGAAAAAGAAACTCCAAGCACTATCATCAAAAATGCGCCAAACCACCAAACATTCAAAAATGGAGCGGCAAAAAGCAGATGAACAACCATCAGCAAGGCTGCGCCAATAAGCATAATGGTTGCACCTTTTCCTTTTTTGTCGTAAAAACCGCCGAAAAGAGGTGTAAGTAGCATTGTTACAAACGGAAGCATCGCAACAACATTACCTGCAAGTTGGCTCGTTGCCATATATTTATGTTCCATTAGCGAAACAGCATACTTCAAAAACGGAAATAATGCCGAATAATACAACAGACACAAGAAAGTTATCAGCCAAAATCCTTTGTTTTTAACAACAAACCGCACATCGCTCAATCTGAAAGGCTCTTCTTGCTCTTCTTCCTCGCTTACTCCCGAAGCACTCAGTTTTATGTCCATTACGCAGAAAATCAAATAGACAACCAGACCAATGCACAATCCAATCAATCCCAACAAAACAGGTGCAGACAAATCGCCACCGAAATGATTTTTTATAGGTATAACTGCCGACATTACCAAAGTGGTTGCCAAACGCGATATGGCTAATTGAATAGCCATCGCCAACGCCAATTCATAACCTTTAAACCAGCGCACAGTAATTTTTATAAGCGCAACTCCCGCAATTCCAAGACCAACGCCAAAAACAGCAAATCCCACGGAGGCAATAAAAATCTGCGTACGCATTCCGAAAATCAAATCATCGCTAAAACCGCGCGAGACGGCATAATATTTTATACCTGCGCCGATAATCATTAACACACATGCACCGATTCCTGTTATGCGGATTCCCAATTTATCGAGTATCATTCCGCCGATAATCATCATAAAGAAAACAACATTCAAAAATCCGTACGACATATTGAATATTCCATATTCCGCTGCTGTCCAGTCGAATGTGTCTTGTAGCGCACCCTTTAAAGGTGCCATTACATCTGCTACATAATAACCAAAAAACATAGCAAACGATACTATAACCAACACCGTCCAACGTGCTGCTTTTGAATCTCGCAGGGTTTTTCTTAATTTTTCTGTCATAATTTTAAAATTTTGAATTCTGAATTTTGAATTGTTTTTGAATTTTAGCTTAGAGTAAAATTGAATTCAAAATTCAAAATTCAGAATTCAAAATTTTTCGATGTGCAAAACTACAAAAAATATCGCTATAAAAATCATTCTGTCAAAATAACTGCAATTTTATTTAGGTATCATTTTTGCAGAAATACCCCTAAATTCCCTAAAAGGGACTTTGGAGAAGTGGAAAGAATGATAGACTGTAAAAAAATAAATAAAAAACAATCAGAGAATATGTAAGCCCCCTTTAGGGGTTTGGGGTGTTTCTGCCGTTATGGCAGTTCAATTTTGTTGAAATTTTAGCGATTTTTTGACTGAAAAAGCACTATCTTTGTCAAACGAAAAAGGAGAATAAAATGACTATGAATTATTCCGAACAATTAAGAGATATAATCGTGTACAGCGAGCAGGAAGCCGAACGTCTTGGGAACAATTATGTTGGTCCCGAGCATTTGTTGCTGGCTATTTTGCGCAATGGCACGGGGAAAGCCATCGATATATTACATCACTCGCAAGTAAATTTACCAAAAGTGAAGCAACGGATTGAAAGCCAAATTCGCACCAACCGCGAGCCGACAGGCGAAGCAATTCCGGTGCTGAAAAGCGCAGAACGCATCAAAAAACTGATGGAATTGGAAAGTCGTTCGATGGCAGGAAATACGGTTGATACGGAACATTTATTATTGGCTATTTTGAAAGAAAAAAATAATCTGGCGGTCGAAGCATTGGAATCGGAGCAAGTTTCGTACGACCAAGTAAAAACCTATCTGCAAGGCACTTCGGCGACTCCGCAAATGGGCGCAAGCATTCCCGACGAGGAAGATGAAGAAGATGATTTGCATCCACGCCATCGACAACAAAGCAGCAGTTCATCGAGTACATCGTCGTCGACAACAGCAAGTTCGTCGGGCAAAAAAAGCGACACGCCTGCGTTGGATTCATTCGGAACGGATATTACAAAAGCTGCGAGTGAAAATCGGCTCGACCCGGTTGTTGGGCGCGAAAAAGAAATTGAGCGTTTGGCACAAATTTTAAGTCGGCGCAAGAAAAATAATCCTGTTTTAATCGGCGACCCGGGCGTTGGAAAATCGGCGATTGTGGAAGGATTGGCTTTGCGGATTGTTCAACGCAGAGTTTCGCGCGTGCTGTTCGACAAGCGCGTGGTGTCGCTCGATATGGCTTCGATTGTAGCAGGCACGAAATATCGAGGACAATTCGAGGAACGTATCAAAGCCATTTTGAACGAGTTACAGAAAAATCCGCAGGTAATTTTGTTTATTGACGAAATTCATACGATTGTTGGCGCAGGCGGTGCTTCGGGCTCGCTCGATGCGGCAAATATGCTGAAACCTGCGTTGGCGCGCGGCGAAATTCAGTGCATCGGTGCAACAACTTTGAACGAATATCGCCAAAGCATCGAAAAAGATGGCGCGTTGGAACGCCGTTTTCAAAAAATAATTGTTGAGCCGACAACAGCAGAGGAAACGTTAAAAATCCTGCAAAACGTACAAGACCGCTACGAATATCATCATAATGTGCGCTACACGCCCGAAGCGATTGAGGCTTGCGTGCATTTGACAAATCGCTACATTACCGACCGCGCTTTTCCCGACAAGGCGATTGATGCGCTCGACGAATCAGGCTCTCGCGTGCATATCAGCACGGTTTCTGTTCCTGCCGAAATTGAGGAAATGGAAAAGAAATTGGACGAACTTCGCGAGGAAAAAATGGAAATTTTGGCAGAGCAAAAATACGAATTGGCAGGTCCGATTCGCGACCGCGAAAAACAAATGCAATATGCGCTCGAAGATGCCGTTCGCCGTTGGGAGGAGGATTCGAAACAACAGCCAGAAACGGTTGACGAAGAGCAAGTTGCCGAAGTTGTAGCGATGATGTCGGGAATTCCCGTGCAACGCATCGCGCAAGCCGAAGGGTTGAAACTTCGCCAGATGCGCGAGAGGCTCGAAGGAAAAGTGATTGGGCAAAATGAAGCGGTCGAAAAAATTGTAAAAGCCATTCAGCGCAACCGCATCGGACTCAAAGACCCGAACAAACCAATCGGTTCGTTTATTTTTCTTGGTCCAACAGGCGTCGGAAAAACGCATTTGGCAAAGGCATTGGCAGAATTTATGTTCGACAGTCAAGATGCGTTAATCCGCGTGGATATGAGCGAATATATGGAAAAATTCAGCGTTTCGCGGCTTATCGGTGCGCCTCCCGGATATGTTGGTTACGAGGAAGGCGGACAACTCACCGAGCGTGTGAGGCGAAAACCGTATTCAATCGTGCTGTTCGACGAGATTGAAAAAGCGCATCCCGATGTGTTCAATCTCTTGCTTCAAGTGATGGACGAAGGTCGTTTGACCGATAGTTTGGGTCGCCGAATTGATTTCAAAAATACCATTATTATAATGACTTCCAATGTTGGAACTCGTCAGCTCAAAGATTTCGGAAAAGGCATCGGTTTCAACACAGGTTCCGATTTGGATATGACTTCGGAATATTCGCGAAGCGTAATTCAAAAAGCATTACAAAAGACTTTTTCTCCCGAATTTTTAAATCGTGTTGATGATGTTGTGATGTTCGACCAGCTGAGCAAAGAAGCGATTTTCTCAATTATTGACTTGGAATTGAAGGGATTATTCAGTCGCGTTACCGAAATGGGTTACAAACTCGAACTTTCCGACGAAGCAAAAAGTTTCATTGCCGAAAAAGGCTACGATGTGCAATTTGGCGCACGACCGCTGAAACGCGCCATTCAGCGTTATATGGAAGACGAATTGGCAGATATTATTCTTGCCGAAGCCGCAAAAGACGGCGACACGATTTTAATGAAATTGGACAAAGAAAATCAAAAAGTGAAAGCGGAAATAAAAAGCGCAAAGGCACGAAAGCACGAAGTAGAGGCGAATTGAATTCGTCCTGAAACACGAAAGCGCGAAAGGGAAACAAACCTTTCGCGCTTTCGTGCTTTTCGCCCTTTATTTCATTGCTAAGTACCGCTCCGCTTCAATTGCGGCTTTGCAACCGCTTGCTGCTGCGGTAATTGCTTGGCGGTAATTTGGGTCGGCAACATCGCCGGCGGCAAATACGCCCGAAATCTTGGTTTTCGGTGTTCCGAGTTCGGTAACAAGATAGCCGTTTTCATCGGTTTCGAGCCATTCGGCAAAAATTTCGGTATTCGGGTGATGTCCGATAGCGAGAAAAAGTCCGTCAATCGCAATTTGCACGTCTTCGGCTTCGTCATCGGCTGTTTGTTTTACTAAATTTGCACCTTCTACCACTTTCTCGCCAAAAAGTCCGCGAACTTGATGTTCAAAAAGAATTTCAATATTCGGAATTTCCTGAACTCGTTTTTGCATCACTTTCGATGCGCGCAAATGATTTTTACGCACAACCATATAGACTTTTTCTGCCAAATTCGAGAGATAAATCGCATCTTCGCAAGCCGTGTCACCACCGCCAACTACGGCAACTTTTTTCTTTCTGTAAAAAAATCCGTCACAAGTTGCACAAGCCGAAACGCCTGCACCTGCGTATTTTTGTTCGTCGGGCAGTCCGAGATATTTTGCAGTTGCGCCGGTGGCGATAATTACGGTTTCGGCTTCGATTGTATCTTTTTGGTCAATCGTGATTTTGTATGGCGAAGCAGAAAAATCCACTTTCGTAGCAATTCCTGCGCGTATTTCTGCACCGCAATTCACGGCTTGTAGGCGAAAATCTTCCATCATTTGAAATCCGTCAATTCCGCTCGGATAACCGGGAAAATTTTCTACTTCGGTGGTTGTTGTCAGTTGTCCGCCCGGCTGAACGCCCGAATATAAAACGGGCGATAAATTGGCGCGCGCGGCGTAAATTGCCGCCGTGTAACCTGCCGGTCCTGAGCCGATGATTAAGCATTTTATTTTTTTACACATAATAGTTATCAGTTGTCGGTTGTCAGTTGTCAGCAGGTCAAAGTTCTGAAAACTGACCACTGAAAACTGAAAACTTTTTTTATCTCAAATCATTCACAAACACATCTTGATAGTTGCGTTTGTCGAACACAAAACTGCTGTCGGGAATATTCACGCCTCGCTGAAAACGGCTGAAATTAATTTGCACCGAAAATCCCTGATTGCTGTTCAAGCGAATGGACGACAAATTTCTTGTGTTTCGGTTTATTTGCACAAAAATTCGGTTGAAATCCGCTGCGCCGATTGGTGTCATTTCAATATTGTGATTTTCGGCTGAGTGACTGTTGTCTGTCGAAAAACGGATTGAACTTTTATTTTGGTATTCGCGCAAAATGGTAATCGGATTAATTTCTGCCAATTCGGCACTCGTCGGCTCTGTAATGCTTACTTCATTGATTACGTCCATATAAGTCCACTGCGTTTTTCCGTCAAAAAAAACGTGAATATCATCCATTATCAGCGAAAAATGATTTCCTCTCATTCGGAAAACGCCATCTTGCTCTTGAATAGGATTGTTGTGTTCGTCAAACACCGTCATCTCAAAATCAGCTTGAATGGCATTTTGTTCCACCGAACGAATAAAATCGGCGATTATTTGCTCGGCTTGTCTGTCGGATTGAGCAAAAAGCGTAGTCGAAAATGCCGTGAAAAACAGCAAGCAATAAATTATTTGTCGTTTCATTTTTCTTTGTTTTTTTACAGAATTACAAAAAATTTCATTTCAATCGGTAGGGGCGAAAATTTTTTTCGCCCTTACATTTACAAAAGAACGTCTGCAATTAATATGCCATTTCTACAAATTTTTCAGAATTTTTTCCAAACTATATTCGTCCATAATCAGCACTTGTCGCGGTTTGCTTCCTTCGTTTGCGCCGATAATTCCTGCGGCTTCGAGTTGGTCAACAATGCGACCTGCACGGTTATAGCCAATCGAAAATTTGCGCTGGATTGACGAAGTTGAGCCTTGCTGGCTCGATACAATCAATCGTGCGGCGTCGTCAAAAAGCGGGTCACGCTTGCTCATATCGACCGAACTTGCATCAAAATCGCTTTCCGAGTGTACTTCGGGCAAATAAAACGGCGTCGGGAAAAGTCCTTGTTCTTTCACGAAATTCACGATATGTTCCACTTCGGGCGTATCGACAAACGCACACTGAACGCGCGTAAGTTCGCTTCCTTGCGAGAAAAGCATATCGCCTCGCCCAACGAGTTGCTGTGCGCCCGACGAATCAAGAATAGTACGTGAATCAATCATCGAAGTAACGCGGAAAGCAACACGAGCAGGAAAATTCGCCTTGATAATTCCCGTAATGATATTGACCGACGGTCGCTGCGTGGCGATAATCATATGAATTCCAACGGCTCGCGCTAATTGTGCGATGCGCGCAATCGGCATTTCGACCTCTTTCCCTGCGGTCATAATTAAATCGCCAAACTCATCGACAATCACCACAATATAAGGCAAAAATCGGTGTCCGTTTTCGGGATTTAATTGACGAACGGAAAATTTTTCGTTGTACTCTTTAATATTTCGCGTGTGCGCTTTTTTGAGCAAATCGTAGCGGTCGTCCATTTCTTTGCAAAGCGAATTGAGCGTTTGCACCACTTTGCTCGTGTCGGTAATAATCGCTTCATCGCCATCGGGCAATTTCGCCAGAAAATATTTTTCAATGCCTTCGTAAATGTTAAACTCCACTTTTTTCGGGTCGATAAGCACAAGTTTGAGTTCCGAAGGATGTTTTTTATACAAAAGCGAGGTGATAATCGCGTTCAGTCCGACCGATTTTCCTTGTCCGGTCGCACCTGCAACGAGCAAGTGAGGCATTTTTACCAAATCGACCATAAAATTTTCGTTGGTAATCGTCCGCCCAAACACAACCGGAAGCTCGAATTTCGATTCTTGAAATTTTTTCGAAGCAATGACCGAGTGCATCGAAACAATTTGTGGGTCGTTGTTCGGAACTTCGATACCAATTGTGCCTTTTCCCGGAATGGGCGCAATAATACGAATTCCGCGTGCAGCGAGACTCAACATTATATCATCTTCGAGATTTCGGATTTTTGAAATGCGAATTCCTGCTTTCGGCACAATTTCGTACAGCGTAATGGTTGGTCCAACGGTGGCTTTTATCGAATCAATCTCAATGCCGTAATTTTGCAAAGTGCTGATAATTTTATCTTTATTGGCGTTTTGTTCCGCCATATCGATTTGCGTATTATTCTCACTATCATACTCTTTGAGCAAATTCATTGTCGGATAACGATAGCGCGAAAGTTCAAGTTTCGGGTCGTAACGTTCAAAAACTTTTTCGTCGGTCGAAATTTCCTCGCCTTGCGTTTCCTCTATATCAAGTTCGATTTCAAAACTTTCCGCTTCCATTTTCGGCTCGATAATTTCGTCGTCGTTTTGCGCTTTTTCAACAATAAAATCAGAATTTTCGTCGTTTGCGCTTACAATCCACTCCTCAGGAACAATTTCAGTTCCGATTGCCACGGCAGATTCATCATTATCACTCCAAATTTCATCGATTTTTTCGGGTTTCGGCTTCCGTTTGAAAAGGCTTTTGATAAACGGAATGGTCGATTTGAACGAAACAACGCAATAAACAAGCATCGTGGCGAGCAGAAGCAGCAAAGTTCCCGCGTTTCCGATATACGAAGCGAGCCAAGTGCTGATAAAAATTCCGTGTCCTCCGCCGGGCGCAAAAAATAAAATGTCTTTCACAAAAGGCGAAAGGGCGAAACCCAAAAACACCGAAGTCCACACGAGCCAAAACGCACAGTGAAAAAATGTTTTGACCAGCGAAGCAATGCGGACATTCATCAAACGAAACGCGACAACCGTGAAAAACCAAAGCACGGCAAAAGACGAAAGTCCAAACCAGCGATTGAGAAACATTTCGGCAGTGTACGCACCGCCAACCGAAGCCCAATTTTGAACATCTGTACGCGTGAGGTTTAACTCGTTCCAAGGCATATTGAGTTTGCTTTGGTCGGCAGTGCCAGTAAAAAAGTACGACAGAAACGATAGCGCAACGTATATCACGGCAATAAAAAGAAAAAGACCGAGAATGAATTTTGTGCGTTCGTCGGTGATAAATTCTTTTGTTTTCCGAATACCGCCATTCGACGAAGGGCGTTTCGGTTTTTCTTTTCCTTGCGAATCGCTTTTTAAATCGGATTTATTTTTTTTAATTGGTTTTTTTGGAGCCATTGGTTGGTTTAATTACGAGTTACAAATTCTCAGTTACAAGTTAACTTCCTGTAACTTGCAACTGACAACTTGTAACTTTTAAAAAAGTGACTCCGTTGGGACTCTAACCCAAGACCTTCAGAACCGGAATCTGACGTTCTATACAACTGAACTACGGAGCCTTGATATTTTTCGGAGTGCAAAAATAAGATTTTTTTTGATAATGTGCAATTGTGTTATAAGTTATTGAAAAATTAAATTGGCGACGGAGAAAATGTTTAGTAATTTTGAAACCCTTTAATTACACAGAGATGCGCAAAAAAAACACAGAGATCCACAGAGTTTTTAGAAGTAACTCTCTGTGAATCTCTGTGTTACTATTTTTAAATTTTCCTCAACGCAATATCATACGCCTTTTCGTAATAATGAATAAAATGTTCCCAAAGTGCTTTTTGTGCGATTTCCGAAGCAGTTTTTCGCAGTTTTTTCACTTTCGGCTCACTGTATGAGACAAATTCGTAAATCATTTCGGCAATTTGGTGCGCCACTTCACTGCCGTTGTAATCGGAACGATGAATAATGCCAACACTCGTGTCGATATTTTGCGGAGTGGGCGAAACCCACTGCCCAAAACCCGACAAATCGGTCGTAATTGTCGGCACAGAAAACGCGATACTTTCGAGCGGCGTGTATCCCCAAGGCTCATAATACGAAGCGAAAACGGTCAAATCCAAGCCGATAAGAATATCGTAATATTTTTTATTGAAAATGCCGTCCTCGCCATTCAAATACGAAGGAATGAAAACCACTTTCACCTTTTCGTGCGCTTCGTTTTGAAGGTGAAACCAACGAATGGCAGACATAATACTGTCGTGTTCGTAATTATGAAGTTCGTGCGTTGTGAAGCGATTGTGACTTGCGAGTGGACTTTCGGGATGTTGCAGAGCGTTTGCCAAATCATCGCGCTTGCCCGAAATATGTGCCGGAATCATAAAAAAAGCGACAACTTCGCGTTCGGGATTCATTTCCGACAGTCGCTTCAACGATTCGACAAAAACATCCAATCCTTTGTTTTTGTATTCGTAACGACCTGCTGTTCCGATAAATACGGCGTTGTCTTGCAACTTGTAACCAAAAAGTGTTTCGGCAACGTGGCGCAGACTTTCGCGCGCTTCTTTTCGTTTTTTTGTAAATGCGCTTGCTTTCGGCACAAAATCGTCTTCAAAACCGTTTGGCGTAACAATATCGGGCGTTTTTTGCAATAATTGTGTACATTCTTTCGCCGTAATTTCGCTCACGGTCGTGAAACAATCGACTAAATGCGCCGCCGTTTTTTCTGCCGAATGCTTTGAAATCATATTCAATTCGTACGACATTTGGTCGCCGTTGTACTCGGTCAAATAATCGTACAAAGGCTTGTGATTTCCTGCTATCGAACGACCGATTGACGTGGCGTGCGTAGTGAAAAGCGTTGCTACATTGGGCAAAAATTCTTTTACATAACAAACACCGAAAGCGGTTTGCCACTC
>Ga0123355_10007170_pt1 | contig 16647 bp, 23 predicted proteins | sample TergutEmb28metaG_3_FD_89872 | JGI IMG/M metagenome (GOLD analysis project Ga0123355, IMG submission 89872) | Embiratermes neotenicus P1 segment gut microbial communities from Petit-Saut dam, French Guiana - Emb289 P1 | ecosystem: Host-associated > Arthropoda: Insects > Digestive system > Gut ...
GTCGCCGGTATGGATAACCGTACCCACCGGAGTTTTTACCGCAATAGCTACAGAATCCGCAATACTGTGCGTGGTACGGATAAATTCTATTTTAAAATGGCTACCCAGCTTAAATGTGGTGCTGGGCTCAATACAGTTAAGCTCCGCCACGCCGGATAAATTATGCTCTTTCAGCTTGTTGCCAACCAGTCCTAATGTCAGCTTTGTGCCATAGATAGGCGTATTGAAATCACGTAAAAAATATGGCACAGACCCTATATGATCCTCATGCCCATGGGTTAAAACAATTCCCCTAATTTTGTTCTTGTTTTTCATCAAATACGAAAAATCAGGAATAACTAAATCAATACCCAACATGTCATCCTGGGGGAAGGCTACGCCACAATCAATAATCATGATGTCGCCGCCGTATTCCAAGACCGTAATATTTTTTCCAATTTCGTCCAAGCCGCCAAGAGAAAAGACTTTGAGTTTACTTTTCTTTGCAGGCAAAATGTTACACGCTCCTTTTTAATTTATATTCATTAATACATAATGCCAAAGGCATCAAAATCCGCTTTAAACAGTGAGAAAGCCAGCTCAAATGATTCGTGATCTTCGTCCACCAATTCAAAAATCATATCATCATCCAATTCCGATTCCTGCTCGTCTGCTTCTGTGCATTTAAAAATCAACACTTCTGCCTCCATCTCCTCTGACTGAGAGGCCTCTTCTGGCAGTATTTCTTCTACTAACAGATATATGCTGTCGCCATCTTTTTTTGTGGCCAGCATGCTATATCCTATTTCATTGCCATCCTCATCCACCATGGAAATGACATTGTCTTCCAAATCAAATGCTTCTTCAATGCCTTCTGTCGGATCAAATTCCTTCATCAGTTCACGTCCTCTTTTTCTTCTATCTTTTGGTTATTAGCCAAATAATCCATATAGCCCTGCAATATGAATACCGCAGCCATCTCGTCAATCACTTTATCTTCTGCTGCATGGCCGCTTAAAGTGCGCCTTGCCCCGGCGGTGCTCAGGCGTTCGTCCCACAGTATCACCTGAATATCTTTAAACCTGCCCTCAAGCATTTCCTTAAACGCCAGTGTTTTTTCGCAGCGCTCCCCTTGCGTGTTATCCATATTTTTAGGAAATCCCAAGGCAATGGCATCTACAGGGGCATATTGCCGGATCAACTCGTCCAGCCGCCGCATACTTGCCCGCAGGGCAATTTCCCTGTCCCGGTGAATGGTCTCCACACCCAAGGCCATTATGCCAAGGGGATCACTCACGGCTACGCCAATGGTTTTATCACCGTAATCCAGCCCTAAGATACGGCCGCTATGCATCATTCAGTGCCCTTCAGATAATACCAGACAATTTCCTCAAGCAGCTCGTCCCGCTCCAGCTTGGTTATTAAACTGCGGGCATCCTTATGGCTGGTGATATATGTAGGATCACCGGAAAGGATATATCCTACAATTTGGTTGAGCGGATTATATCCTTTATCATTTAAGGCATTAAAGACATTGGCCAAAATTTCCTTTACTTCGCTTTTTGCCATCCGCTCTGGGATGGTTATTGTCCGAGTTTCTGATAATTTATTGTCCTGCATCAAACATCCTCCTTCTATACTAAAGCTGTACCAAAGCTCCCCTTGCTGCGCCGGCCTCTGCCGCTTGCAGCATAACGGGCATCATCTGATTGCCCAAATTTTTGTCATCCGCCACCCTCACCGTCAGATATTGGCTGGTGTGGCCTTCCCATACCCCATCCATTTCCGATTCAAACAATACAGGCAACACCTGACCAATAAATCCCCTGTAAAAATCCTGATTCATTTTTTCCGCTGCTTTACGCAACGTACGGCTGCGGCTTTCTTTTGTCTTCTGATCCACCTGATCCGGAAAATCCGCCGCCGGCGTGCCCGCTCTGGGGGAATATGCAAACACATGCACACGAAAAAAGTTTATCTGCTGGGCAAAAGCCAGGCTTTCTGCAAAATCCTCATCTGACTCTCCCGGAAAGCCGACGATAATGTCCGTTGTCAATGCCGCTTGGGGGAAATATGAGCGAATGTCCGCCGCTGCCCTGGCATATTGATCCGCAGTATACCGGCGATTCATCCTTTCAAGCGTACGATTGCAGCCGCTTTGCAGGGATAAATGAAAATGATCGCACAGTTTGGGCAATTTGCTGGCCGCTTTCAAAAAATCTTCATCTATAACATTAGGCTCAAGGCTCCCAAGACGCAGCCGCTCCAAGCCGGAAATGTCGTGTATACACTGCATCAAAGTGACAAGATTATCTGTATTATCTAAATCATTTCCATAGGCGACAATCTGTATACCGGTCAAAACAATTTCCTTACAGCCAGAGAGGACAAGCCCCTCCGCCTCTGCCATCAAATCCAAAATAGTACGGCTTTTTACGCTGCCTCGGGCATAAGGCACAATGCAATAGGAACAAAACCTGTCGCATCCATCCTGAATTTTGAGGTAAGCTCGAGTACGTTTTAGACCTTGGGGCGCTGCCCCAACACCCTGCAAGGGGACTGATCCCCTTGACCCCGCTAACTTGGTATATACCATCTCCGCTACCCGATGTTTATCCGCTGTCCCCAGTGCCATAGACACCCCAGGGATATCTTCAAAAGCCTCCGGCTTCACCTGAACATAGCAGCCATAAGCCACTATCAAGGCATTCGGATTGCGTTTACAAGCCCGGTTTATCATCTGGCGGGACTTTTTATCGCTTACATTAGTCACCGTACATGTATTGATGATATAAACATCTGCGGCGTCTTCAAAGTTGCGTATAGAAAAGCCAAGTGCGGTAAAATCCTGCAAAATAGCCTCAGTATCATATTGATTAACCTTGCAGCCCAAAGTAAAGGCGGCTACGGAAAAACTCATTTTAAGTCCTCTGCAATGCTTTCGCCAAACATCAAATGCCGTATATGCGCTTCAATGATATCCCGGTCAAGCACCGCACGGTCACTGGTGGCAAACACTTCTACATTGCCGGGTATACAACCCGCTTCTGCGATCATCATTTTGGCTTTATCAGTATATTTCACGTGGCTCATACTTGCGGTTAGTATCATATGCACCTTTTTGCCCTTCAGCGGTGCATTTTGCAAAAAGCAGCGTATTGGTGCAGCAGGATAACCACCCCATACCGGACAGCATATATAGATTTCTTCATCACCCGGACTGTAAGACTCCGGCATGTTAGTCACAGGCACAGCTTTTTTAGTGAGCGTATACCACAATGCCTTGGCCATAAACCCAAAACCAGCCGCAGTGTCCAAGGATGATTGCAGGCTATGCAAGGGGTGATCTAATATCGCACCAAGTATCTCGGCATATATTTTTGTTTTTTGTGTGACGGAGTAATAGAAAACCATATGAACACTCACCCTTCTGGATGATTTTAGCATAGCTGCGGCTAGATTGCAAAAATAAATGCGGCTTTGCTGCTTCTCAAAATTGATTGCTGTGTTCAACTGGTCGAAAATATCGACCAGTTGAACATTGCAGTTGTTTTTATCTTCCGGCGTAATATGTTAATATAACTGGGCTGGATCGTTTTTGTCAGAAAGGCAAAATACCGGAAGGAGTAAATTCATGCCACTAATCCTGCCCAAAACCGGATATTATGAAATGGAAGAAAAAAAATCAAAATTTATAGGCCATTGCGCTCCTGTTCACACCGTGGACGAGGCGAAGGCTTTTATAGAAGCAATCCGCCGTCAGCATAAAGATGCCAATCACAACGTATTCGCCTACTCCGTCACAGAAGGCAATATCATCCGCTTTAACGATGACGGCGAGCCTAGCGGCACCGCAGGCATGCCTGTGCTGAATGTCTACGATAAAACCGGCATAATCAACTGGGTATGCGTGGTTACACGCTACTTTGGCGGCACACTGCTGGGGGCAGGCGGCCTTGTCCGGGCGTATTCCAAAGCAGCCAAAGGCGCCATGACCGATGCCGGGCCGGAAGAGCTGATTATCTATACAATGCACACGGTCACCTGCGCCTATTCCAATCACGACAGGGTAAAATATAATTTCGACAAAGCAGGCTTCCAAGTGCTGGAGTGGATCTACACAGACCAGTGCCAGGCCATTGTCCGCATCCGAGAGGATCAATTTGCAGAATTCTCCGAAGGATTATTTTATACCTACGAAGACTTGCAAAATGAAGCATAATTTGATAGTATACCTTCTGTTGAAGAAATGAGGTGAAACCATGGCCAAGTGTGAAGTATGTGATAAAGGAATCCAAACCGGTCATAGGGTCAGTATTACTCGTAGCCAGGTATCCCGTCGCGCCAATCGTATGTGGCGTCCTAATGTAAAAAAGATTCAGATAAAGGAAGCTAACGGGAATGTACGCAAGGCAAAAGTATGTACACGCTGCCTGCGGTCAAACAAAGTAACCAGGGCTATATAAAAATTTAGAGGGGACACAGTGTGTGCTCTCTTTTTTTGTCCAAAAAACATTTTTGGGAAATTTTCCTTGACACATCCATACTATTCGAATATAATTTCTAGGAACAATTGTTCGTAACGCTAATGGATTACGGAAGAGGAGAATGCTATGAAAGAACGCACGACAAACGAAGAAATCATCAAAGAAGCCGCCCAACGACACCCCGGCGACATTTTGCCCCCTTACGATGCCATGATGGACATGAGCGGTTTTGAGGCGCTATGCGCCTTTTCCCGGGTATTTGGCGGCACCAGCATTTATGTACCCAGCCTTCGCACCATGTTTGGGTCATGCTTGGAAAAGGATATAGTGCAGCATTACAATGGGACTAATATTCGTGAATTAGTACATAAATATGGGTTTAGTGAGCGGCATGTTCGTTCCATACTAAAACAAGCCAGATAAATTATAAAAACATGAAAACGCCAAAGCATGTAAATCGCTTTGGCGTTTTTTAATGGGGTGCCTACAGACTTCTTAGTGTATAGCCCCGCAACCCATCCAATTCATCACTTTTACGTTTTTTATAATGCGAAAGTGTCTCCAACTCATAATCAGCCGCTAATTTTTGAACGCTGACCCCAGGCTTTTTTGCCTTAAGCGTAAACCACGATTCCCGTTCCAGACAGTTATCCATTTCGATTGCATCAGCGTAATCCTGTAATAATCTATCACGTTTTTTTATGTTTAAATCATAATGAAAAATGCAGCGATCCAAATCCAAAGTCAATCGGCTGATATTTAGCCCCGGTGTTTTTTGGTAGTAAATTTCCTGTCCCGTAATATCATATGCCAGGCAGTCGGGGACAACCGTGCTGGATACAATATAATAATGATGGTTTATGGCGTGGGCTTGCAAGCTGGCCCCGGCCGAATATCCACTGGGGAAAACAACCAGTTCTGCCCCCAAATCCGAAAGCCGCTTGAAGGCATCCGGGAAGTTTGCATCAAAGCAGTTAGCAATGCCCACTTTACCAAAATCCATATCAAATACCATCATATCTTTACCCGGTACGCAGTCCGGATCGCCATGCTCATCGGTTATGTAGGGGAAGGCCTTGTCGTATATGCCCATTATATTCCCTTGTCGATCTATCACCCATGAAGCATTGTGTACTGCTTCCCTCTCACCGTACCGGAAGGCAGTAAAAACAATATATACACCTTTTTTTGCAGCCATTGCTTGAATTTTGGCAATTTCATTGCTTGTGGAGTCTATTATCGAATAGCCCAAAGCCAACTCCGGGAAAACCATCAAGTCAACGCCTTCATTGCCTTCCTGTTCTATCAGCGATAATATTTTTGAAAGATTCTGCTCATCGCTTGTCAATCCAATACTAACCAGATTAACTGGGCGGCCAATTTTCGCCATAAGATATTCGTCCCTTTCATCATCAAATTTTTCTGGCCAGTTGCGGCCGTGATATATTATCGTCTGAAATTCCCCCACACATCCCACTCGGGCTCATTCGGTATAATCCCCATCCGCCAGACAGATGCCCCGGTTATACCAAATTGCCTTGCCAGTTGCAGCTTCTCAGCCACGCTTTGGCTGTTTTGATACCACAAGAACACACGCTCGCCGCTTTCGGTGGTGTAGATAATATACGGATTGCGGTAATCTTCCGACCATCCAAAAACCGTATCCGGCTGTGCCATCCGCATGAGTACGGTTTCCATCGAAACGGTAATTGGATTGGGGTCTGTGGCCCTGTTATCTTCATCAACAAACCAGCCGATATTTTGAAAGCTGAAGGCAATGGCAATTTTGCCTCTGTCTTCAACACCGGTTACCGGGTCAGTGATGGCTTCCAATGCCCTGCGAACTTCTGCAATTGGCGTAAGTGCAGCATGACGCTGCCATGCCGTGCCAACAAAGCCTTCCAAAGAGCGGGGGTGATAATCGTGGGTCATCAGGATTACTCTGTCTGCAAGGCGGCCGATGGCACGATAATCGTAACCGTCAAAATATACCCCATCTATGGTAGCAGGGTGCACCGTAACATAGAGTGTTAGCGCATTTGCCTGAAGATATCCCGATAATTCCGTCAAAAATGCGGTAAAGTCCGCTCTTGCGCTTTCGCCCCGAAGGCCTTCAAAGTTGATCGTCACACCGTCAAAGGGGCTTCGTCCAATGCCTTCATATACACGGGTTAATTCCGCAACGATAGCCGTCACGGCTGCACTGCGAGAATTTTCACAGGCAATCAGGCCACTTAGCCCAATGGACGTGTCCATGAAAACATTAAGGTGGGTTCTTGCATCGTTTTCTCGTGGATAGCTGGCAATTAATTCGTATCCTTCGGGAATATGCCACTCGTTGCCGCCCGCCGCAGCAGTATTTAGCCGGGCACCATTTTCCACATCCCACGCCATGACACTCCACCCAAATGATACCGAATCCATGTCATGGATTAACGCCCGCTGCCCAAAAGATGCAAAAGCATAAAAACCATGCACCCATGATAATCCAGCCGGCAATTCATCTATTAAACTATCCAACAAAGCATTGGTTGGTACCGTGGCCGCAGCTGTTGAAATCTGCACCGTTTGTGCCGGCCCATCCCACTGAAGTGTATATCCAATGGCCTCCAGCGGATGCCGCAAAGGCAAAAATGTAGTGCCGCCATGTAAAATCTGCGCAGGGACTTCTAACTGATGCGCTATGCCGTTGACTGTAAAAGTGGTGCTGCCTATGGTCAGTATAATTTCATAATTGTGTCGTGTGAGGATAACCCTTTGGTTATCACCATCCCATTGCACATCAAAGCCAAGGGTTTCAAAAACGCCACGAGCCGGTACTAAAACCCTGCCTGCAACGTTTTCTGGATGGATGTTGTTAGGGAAGTTTACGTATGCCCCATCGACGGATACCCTGATTTGGTTGGGGTTAGCAGCTGATACAGGCAGTGCCGCAAAAATAAAGATAAGTGCCAGCAAGGCAGAAAGCAGCTTTTTAATTTTCATCGGTGGATTCCTTTCTTATGCACGCAACAGTTCATCTATATATTTAATTACTTTTTGCCTGCAGGGTGCCGATAACATAGCAAATTTTTGATAAAACAATTGTGTTTCCTCAAGTTCTTCGTCCGGGATCGTTACTATCTCAGAACGAGCCTTCGATTTATCACCTTTTACGTACTCCAATATTTCTGTTAAGCCCTGTAAAGTATCTTCATGTACACTCATTATGTTAGTTCCTTCCCTATCTTCTTAATAAACTCTCTATACAAAACCTTTTCTTTATCTGTAATGTTATCCTTGTCACCTTTGCTGTAGCAGTTTACCAACATAATTTTTTCCTGACGGATGAAGTCAATATACAAAACACGCACACCACCACTTTTTCCAGTATTAGATAAATTCCATCTTAGCTTAGTTAAACCGCCTGTGCCTTGTATTATATCACCAGCATTGGGCTTCTTCATTAAGAAATTTTGTAATTGCATTAAATCTTCATCATCCAAGCCGATTTCAACCCAACGCTTATCAAAAATCTGGGCCGAAATAAACTCCCTAGTCATTGTTTTTGCCCTTTCTTATATCAATTTTTTCTATTTTAACGCAGTTAATTTGATCAAATGACATCTTCACAACCCAAGGGAAAACAAATGCCATCGCCATAAAATCTTCATAGCCAAATGTATCATCATAATGATTGACGATTGCCGACAAGGCAATGCCATGCGTGCCGATTGCGATATTTTTGCCGTTATATTCGTTTAACACCTTTTCTAAAGCAACTATATTACGGTTTTGACACTCCGCAAGGGTTTCGCCGTCACCTAATCTGTAGTTAAAATCCGCCCACAAGTGTTTCATATATGTAGCAAAATCAATCGCTCTGGCACGATAATTGCTATCGCTTCGCATTTCACGAAAATCTTCAATCGTCTGCATTTCAAAATTATATTTATTCGTGAAATCTTGGAGCGTATCCACGGTACGCTTGTATGGGCTGGATAGGACGATATCTATATTTTTGTTATGCAAAAAATCGGTCACTAAACTGCAATCGGCAAGGCCCTTTTCTGTTAGCGGACGTATGCTTGATTTGCGGATTGAATAGTCTGATTCTGCGTGGCGGATGAAGTAGATGTGGGTCATTTCAATTGCTCCCATCTATCTTTGGTTATACCGTAATGAATCACATCTCTAAAAATGCCTTTCACCTTTTCCTCTTGCTTTCCTACACCTTCAACTTCCATACCACATTTAGTCATTACTTTGCCAGACCCCTCATTCCCTGCATAATGATTAGATTCAACCCGATTCAGTTGAAGTTTTACAAAACACAATTCCAATATGATAGCAAGCACTTCCGTCATATACCCTTTTCCCCAATAGTGGCGATTGAGAACATATCCAAAACTGGCTTTTTCATGGTCAGCATCTATATTGACCTCAACACTGCCAATACATTTTTGACTTTCTTTTAACTCTATCGCAAAGAACCCCTGCCTTGACCAGTAGTATTCGATGATTCCCTGCTTTGCTTCATCTATCGTTTTAATGCCATCCCAAGGCAAATACATCAGTGTTTCAGCATCGCTTCCATATTCGAGGATAGCAGTGGCATCATCTTTTGTGAATTTACGGAGGATTAATCTGGGGGTGGTAATCGTTTCGTTGTCGTATAGGATTTCTTTGTAGTTTGGGATCATTTTTTTGCTCCTGTTCTTTATTCCTCTAAGTTCTTTTGATGCAGCTTAATCATTTTGTAGGCTATGGCAATAAATCCGAATGAAAGTGGAGTATTCAACATCGCTATTTTTAACGCTAACATGGGAATCTCCATTCCGTGATGCATTACGTAAAAAACAGAAAATACTATGTACAAAGCATTACACACAACAATTTCAAAAAACCATTCTGGAAATCTTGTGTGAATGGTTTCTATCCCTTTCGTTTTCGCATATTTCTCTACAACGGCAAGCAAAGCACTGCTTAAACCTTTCTTTTGGATTCAGGCTTGATAAAGAGCCGTTTCAACCACATATCTGTTTCAGAAACTGTATTTGTCCCAATCATACCTATCACTCGATTATCTTCGTCTATTGCAATCTAAAACATGTCGCCTTTATCAAAATAATTTTTTTAAATATCCAGCAATTCTTCATTCGTAATGTGTCCACATCCGCAATATATGCACAATTCCTTTATACAACATTCCATTTTCATCTTTAAGATTATCTATATTAGGCAATACATCGTAAATAAAGCGATGCTGCTCATTTATGCGCCGAGAGTAATACCCTTGCAAGTCACCAACTAATTTTTCGTAGGGTGGCGGATTTTGATATGGATTGCTTGATACAATATTTACAAGCCATTTTGCTTTTCGGGCATATGAAGCCCCAGCTCGTTTTAACTTTTCCAAATCTTTTACAGCCTGCCTTGATAATATAGCTTTATACATCCCAATCGACCTCGGAAGCATCAATGCCCTCTGCAAGGATTTCTGCCGCTGCCTCTCTTATTGACTCAACCATACCTGGTATTGACTGCAAATAAAGCGTTTCCTGTATGCCTCGCCATTCTTCCATGCTTAACAATACGCCTACTTTATCATCGTCAGAAACAATTGTAATAGGTTCATTGTATCGTGTTACACTATCCAAGATGTTATCTAGGTTCCTTTGGGCAGTAGTTGCTGTTACATGTCTCATCGTTTTAAATCTCCTTTCCCGTTAGTCCCCTTATCAAATCTTAACATCATAATAACACAACATAACCAAACATACCAAAAAAACACATCCAACCGGTGGGATTTCACCACCAGTTGGATGTGTCAAACATTATCTACATCCAGTTGGTTACGGAGAGTAACCAACTGACCCAAAAAAAATTTTCACTTCCTCCGCATCCTATACCTCGCAAACGCCCACCTGCGCAGCCATCTACGCTTCATCCCTTTAAACACCGTCTCCACCAGCTCACTAGCCGAAGTCCCGTTTTCTTCCTTAACCAGCCTTGGCAGCGCAACATAAACCATTATACACCGCAGCAACGCTGTCAGCGCAAACAAATAACTGTACCTTGTTAAAGTTACCCCAACAAGTGCCACACCTGCCCCTTCAAAGGTAGAAAACACATTATCCAGCAGCCAGCCGCCTGTCGCATTGGCCAGCCCTATGCCAATAATGGAGGTACACATAAAATACACGGCGATAAACATCGACCGGTTAACCTTGGGCGCATGACCCAGCATAATATTATTGGCACCCAAATCGAACCCGGGCAGCAGTGCGCCCTGCATAATTCCAATAATCATAATCAATACGATAGAGAAGGCATAATTGCCTGTAAAAATCCATAAAAACGGAGCGATACACAGTATCCCGTTAGCCACCTGCATGGTGGGTTTGTTCCCGTGGCTGTCCAAAGTCCGTCCCCAGCGGGCCGCCATAAATACCGAGCACAGGTTGGGGAGTATCTGCACTGCAACCGTTATAAGCGTATTGCTCAGCTGTACGCCCTCCCTTAAATGTACCAAAATAAAGGGGCCGGCAATGTTGACGGAAAACAGCCAAAATGTCATAAAAAAGATGAATCGCATATAAGGCTTATTTTTGATGACAGCCCCCAGCATTTGCAGGAAGCCATCGCCATCCTTCGGCCGCTTGGCCATCTCGGGAAATTTAATGCCAAAAAAGCACAGGATATCTAAGGTTCCCATAATGGCCGCCAAAGTAAAAACAAATGTGTAGCTATGGAAGGGCAGGATATTATCCAGTATCCACGCAGTTACCACGCCTCCCAATATCCCGCACACGGTAGAAACCCGCATGCGTACAGCAAAATAACGGCCTCGGATATGCTCAGGCACTAAATCCGCCGCCAGCGAAAAAAACGATACATTCATAAATGGGCCGGAAAATGCGGACACCATCAAGAATATCGTCACCATCCAAATGCGCAGTGTCATTTGTTCCATGGGGATAAAAAACGGGATAAGGCCAAAAGGAAGCCAGACTATCCGCTGTATCAACCCGGCGATTATAAACATATGTTTACGTTTGCGGGTCAGCTCCAGCAGATAGGAAGCAAATAGCTGCATGGGCGAAATGATGGGGCCAATGGCAAACAGCAGGCCAAACACAAAATCCGATGCGCCCAGCTCTCGCAAGTAGCCTGCCATGGCAATGCCGCCAACAATATTAAATTGTATAACCCCAAATGCCACGGCATAAATCATCAACTTTAAAGACCTGATTGTAGGGGCATCAAGGCCTCGCTCATCAAAGAGCACTAAGCGGGGTAGTTTACTGGGAAATTTTAATTTCATCATGGCCAGATTATAACCTTGCAAGTAAAAAGCCGCAAGGCATTTGTCCCAAATGGAAATTTTTCTTTGCAAATTTCCACAAAAATTTTCAAATCATGCTTGACCTTTGGTTGATCATGTGTTGGAATAGTATAAAATAGTTGTGACCAAAATTCTGATTCACCATTTAGGAAGGGAAATATATGCGCATCATAGATTTAAGAAGCGACACCGTTACCCGCCCCACTGACGAAATGCGCCAGGCTATGGCACAGGCAGAGGTAGGCGACGATGTATACGGTGACGATCCGACTGTCATTCAACTGGAAGCACTTTCTGCAAAGTTACTGGGCAAAGAAGCCGCCCTGTTTGTCCCCAGCGGCACCTTTGGCAATCAAGTAGCCATCCTGACCCACTGCCGCCCGGGCAGCGAAGTCATTTTGGGAGACGATTGCCACATTATCCAGCACGAAGCAGGTGCCGCCGCCCTGATATCCGGCGTACAGCTGCGTACGGTAGAAAGTGTACAGGGGCAAATCCCCATCAACGCCATAGAAACCCGTATCCGAAAAGAAAACGACATCCATTATCCCAGCACAGGCCTCATCTGTCTGGAAAATGTATATGGAAACGGCTGTGTCCTGCCGCTTGATTATATGAAAAGCGTTGCGGAGCTGGCCCAAAAATATAACATCCCCATACATTTAGATGGTGCCCGCCTCTTTAACGCCGCAGAAGCACTTCAGGTAGAGCCTCACGACATAGCTGCCCATGCAGACAGCATTATGTTTTGCCTTTCTAAGGGGCTATGTGCACCGGTAGGTTCCATGCTGGTGGGGTCGGCGGATTTTATCGCCAAGGCCCGCAAAAACCGCAAAATTTTAGGCGGCGGTATGCGACAGGTTGGTATCTTGGCCGCTGCCGGCATTATTGCTTTGGAAAAAATGCGGCACCGCCTCGGGCAGGATCATAAGCATGCCCGTCTGATGGGCAAGTGGCTTAACCAGATAGAGGGCGTAACCGTTAACAAAAAAGAGATACAGGCCAATATGGTCTTTTGCCAGATGGAGCTGCAACCCCCGCTTAATCCAAAAATGTTTGTTAAACGGCTGGCCGATGCAGGCATCCTGGCCAACCCGCCGGAAGATGGCCTCATGCGGTTTGTTACACACAATGATGTGCGGGAAGTGGACGTACGCAAAGCGGTGGATGTGGTAAAGGATATACTTACCAGGGATTTTTGGTAAATAATTTATTATATTATACAGGCGTCACAGCATAAAACTAAATATATGGCTTTTCTACAAGTTGGTGAATAAATATCAGGAGGGTACTAATCAATGACCGAATTTGTGAATATGTGGAAAAATTATGTTAATTTTTCCGATCGTACAACTGTAAGAGGATACTGGATGGCCGCTTTATTTAATTTCCTTGCTGCGCTCATTCTTGGTATAGTAGCACAATTAATAGGAGTGCCTTTAATTTCTACGCTTTATGCGTTGGCCGTGCTTCTCCCTGGCCTTGCAATTGCTGTCCGCCGTTTAAGAGATGGTGGCAGAAGATGGACATACCTGTTCATCAACCTGATCCCTATCGTTGGTGTAATTTTATACATTATCGCATTATGTAAGCCTTCCGTAGAAGATAACGGAGTGCCTGTAGTCTAAGCAATTTCTAAATTTACAAATAAAAATTCACCGACTTGTAGAAAAGCCATAATCACAATGTCAAATTGGGCATATAATAAGAGACCAACTTTCAAGGAGTGCCTTAACTTGACCATTCAATCACTTGAAACAGACCAAATACATATACCGCTGCGGCGTCCTTTTGTCACAGCTATCCGCACGGCCACCGCAGTAGAAGCCGTGCGTGTTATTTTGCAGGATAAAGACGGCGCCGTCGGGTATGGCGAAGCCCCCGCCACAGCCTTAATCACTGGGGAAACGGTGGCTTCCATTGAAGCGGCTATCCAAGCACATATCAAGCCAGCGATTTTAAATCAATCCGCAGAGGCTGATATCGGCAAGCGGATTCAAACCGCCATCGTTGGCAACACTTCCGCCAAGGCCGCTGTAGAAATGGCCTGGCAGGATTTGTGTGCGCAAAAAGCAAACGCCCCGCTTTGCAAATTGCTGGGCGACGGCAAAAACATCAAAAATATTTTGACCAATGATATCACCATCAGCGTAGGCACCTTGGAGGACATGACCAGTCATGCCCTGGAGGCTATTGCTGGTGGTTTTTGTATGCTTAAAATCAAGTCCGGGGCGGATCCGACACATGATGCCCAGCGGATTATTGCACTTTGGCGTAATATCGACAGTGGCGGACGGCAGGTTTCCGCCCCTGCAGTATTACTTCGCATAGATGCCAATCAGGGGTGGAGCCCCCGGCAGGCTGTACAGATTATACGGAAATTGGAAGATGCCGATATTCCCATCGATTTAATAGAACAGCCCGTCCCTGCATGGGATATAGAAGGCTTGGCGATGGTCAGCAAGCATGTCAGCCTGCCCATTGCTGCCGATGAATCTGTATTTTCTCCCAGAGATGCGCTCAAGTGCATTCAGATGCGGGCCGCATCTATCATTAACATCAAATTGATGAAGACCGGCGGCCTGGGCCCGGCTTTAGAAATCTGCGAGCTATGCCGCACCAATGGACTGAAATGCATGATCGGCTGCATGATGGAAGGGGAAATTGGCGCAGCAGCAGCCGCCCATTTAGCGGCCTCGCAACCAGTTATCACCCGAGTGGATTTAGATAGCCCATTGCTGATTAAACCCGGCTATTATGCAGAAGGGCCGCAGTTTTCCGGCCCGGTTATCACATTATCAGGCGGCCCCGGGATTGGCACCCGGCCGATACACGTATGACGGCCTTAACCCAGCCTGCCCGCCTGAAAAAGGGGGATACGGTAGCCCTGCTTTCCCCTTCCGGGCCATGCGATATGTCACGTATCGAGCCTGCCGCTTTGGCTTTAGAGGGCTTTGGCTTTCGTCCTCAGGTTATGGAAAGCTGCCGAAGCTGTCATGGCTATCTTGCGGGGACCGATGCCATCCGGGCAAAGGACATCATGGAAGCCTTTATCAATCCTGCCATCAAGGGAATTTTCGCATTGCGGGGCGGGTATGGTGCCGCAAGGCTGCTGCCGCTTTTGGATTACGGCCGCATCGGCAAACACCCCAAAATATTTGCCGGCTACAGCGATATCACTGCCTTGCACACAGCATTTAACCAGCGCTGCGGCTTTATCACCTATCACGCCCCCATGGCCGGCACCGAGCTGTATATGAAAAACATTGACGATTTCACGCTCAGTTCCTTTCTGGGAAACCTCATGGAAGAGCGATCGCCGCCGGAGCTGCGTTACATACCCGTCATACCGGGCAACGTCAGCGGCATACTGACCGGCGGTAACCTTAGCTTGCTGATATCCTCCATCGGCACACCATACGAAATAAATACCCGAGACAAAATCCTCTTTATAGAAGAAGTGCAAGAGGATCCGTATCGGGTCGATAGAATGTTTTTGCAATTAAAACAAGCCGGCAAACTCAACGACTGCCGGGCCATCCTATTGGGGAGCTTTTTGCCGGAAACCAGCAAAACCATTTCCCAGGCTATAGAAGAACTGCTTGTCCCCCTTGGCAAGCCGCTGGGGATTGATCTGTCATGCGGGCATTGCCTGCCAACGGCTACATTGCCGCTGGGTGCGATGGTTTGCATGGATGATGGGCGAATGGTGTTTTAACTTTTGCGCAATTCGCGCAGAAGTTGATTTTTACTCACATGCCCAATAATCGTATCCAAATTCACATCATGGATGCTGTTAAAAATATTCTTCTCCACGCTGGGGTTATCCCGCTTTAGCCGCTTAAGCAAAGCCTTGACTTCCTGCCGTTTAGACCCCTCGCCGCCATCATCCCAAAGGGTGCAGTTTTCTGCAAAGCGGCAGGCGCATTGGATAAACTCCAAGTCATTATGCATTCGCCACGCAATAATCTCATCCTCATGGATGCGATACATGGGGCGTATCAGCTCCATCCCCGGGAAGTTGGCACTGGACAGCCTGGGCATCATGGTCTGAAACTTGCCGCCGTAAAACATGCTCATGATAACGGTCTCCACCACATCATTGAAGTGATGACCCAACGCAATTTTATTACAGCCCAGCCGCTGCGCCTCGGCATATAAAAATCCCCGCCGCATTTTTGCACACAAATAGCAGGGAGAACGATCCACTTTAGTAACCACATCAAATATGTTGGATTCAAATATGGTGATGGGAATTTCCAGCAAAGTGGCGTTATCAATCACCCTTTGGCGATTCGCTTCGTTATATCCGGGATCCATCACCAAAAATGATACCTCAAAAGGAAAAGTACTAAACCGATGCAGCTGTTGCATCAATTTGGCCATGATCATAGAATCCTTGCCGCCGGAAATGCAGACTGCAATATGATCCCCTTCCTGAATAAGGTCATATTTTTGCACCCCAGCCACAAAAGGCCGCCAGATGGTTTTGCGGAATTTTTTGTGTATACTGCGCTCAATTTTTTGACACACTGTAAGGTCTTTCATTTCAGCTCCTCGTTATAACATTCATCAAATGCCGTAAGAAACCCCTCTATCTCCGCCATTTCCGTATAATAACTAAATCCTATCCGCCAAGAACACGCTGCATTCTTCTTATCCCGGCTTACCGCAAACACCGGCCGTGACGGCGTCCCCGGGGCAGAACAGGCCGATTTTACCGATACACAAACCCCTCGTCTGTCTAATGCCGCTTGGAAGTCATCCCCTTTTACCCCCTGTACACTTACATTAAGGATATAAGGGCTGCCGTCTTTTGGGCTGTTGATGCGTACCTTCGGATATTTTTCTAAA
>Ga0123355_10007171_pt1 | contig 16645 bp, 12 predicted proteins | sample TergutEmb28metaG_3_FD_89872 | JGI IMG/M metagenome (GOLD analysis project Ga0123355, IMG submission 89872) | Embiratermes neotenicus P1 segment gut microbial communities from Petit-Saut dam, French Guiana - Emb289 P1 | ecosystem: Host-associated > Arthropoda: Insects > Digestive system > Gut ...
GCCATTAGGAGGGTTCAGGTAAACCAGGATGGCTTGAAACTAAATGTTACACATCAGCTTCTGGCTTATGCCGATGATGTTAATATACTGGGAGGAAGCATACATACTCTAAAGGAAAATGCAGAAGCTTTAGTAGCTGCTACTAGGGCGAGTGGACTAGAAGTAAGTGCTGATAAAACTAAGTACATGGTCATGTCTTGAGATCAGAATGCAGGACGAATGCACAGTTACTGTGTTTGGTATCTGAAAGTCCATGAAATTTGGCCAACTTTAAGCCTTTTTTTGAGAGTATATTGAAACAAATCATGCACAGTGGTGTTTGATAATGTTCAGAATCCCTCCGTGTGAAACTGGTCGTGAGGCAGCTGTCACTGTGTGTTTGCAGTTTGTGTTGATTTTGATTGTGCTGCAGAGTTTCACTAGACTTATGATTTCCATTTAGTTCTTTCCTTTTCAATGCGCCTGTTTTCAGCCACTGATCGGGTATCAAGTTTTGACCCCAGTTGAAGCCAGATACTGGAATAAAAGTAGTGATACATAATCATCAACATTAATATTTGAGATTGTAATTAGTCTGGGTGAATAGAATATATACAAAGGAAAACAACATTTGTTTTGTGGATACAAATATTGCATATGAAAACAAGCTATGTAACAAGTAGTCATTCAAACACACTGAAAACAAGCAAATTTGTTTCTGCAGTTTAATACAAAATAATTGCCATTGGTTACATGTGACTAAAAATTACATGGTTTTCTCCATTTTTGTCAAGTGCAGTCAGAACAATCAGAACCTTCTCAATTTCATACATGCAGCTTGGTCTTTTTTTCTCTGGTACAAAGGCAGTATGTCCATTGGGGATGACTGGTAGCACTACACATGCACTGTGCTTAGAATGTGGCCTAGAACATGCCAGGAGATGCAAACTTCTATTTGCATCTAATTCAAGGATATCATTCGCACAGTGGCATGTATGGTATGTGAATTTACAAACCATCTGAAATAGCATCCTGGGATCTGTGGGCAACAGGTTAAGAACCACTGTTTTTAAGCATGACATAGAAGTTTCTGACATGTATATGGCAGTAAAAGTTTATAGTTTCCATTAATAATTGAAATTTGAACTTCAGTTCCAACCCTATGTAAAGAAATCCACTGTCAAGTTTTTCAAATTAGTAATTTGAAATTACAGATTTTTAGGGCTTAAGATGTGCATTTTGAAGAAAACTGACGGGTAGTTTAGGTATATATTTAATATTACATAAAATGCATTGTGTTCGTGATGTTAACTTTAGTAATTAATTGCTGTGATAATCCCTCTTTTGACAAGATTCACAATTTGAGCATATCTCATTACTGACAGGTATTGTCACATTGATATTATCTGGTGGAAGAGTTACTACAGTTTGTTAAAGCATGACTGCATTTTGATTCTCTGTCAAATCAATATGTTATTTTTTTGGGAATGTTATGTGTCTTAGTTCTGTAGTGCCTCTACAAAGTAGGCTCTGTTTTAGCAATAGCATACCATAGTATTCATAGATGTTGTTTCAACACAAAGTAGCTATTATCTGTTATCTATTTGCATATTATGTTAGTAAATATTGCATTCCGTCATCTTACCTTTCTTTAAAGTCTTTTTACACATTCCTAAATGTCTTATGTTAAGCACAGCATGCATCTGTTCTGCTATTGTAGTTCTGAAAATGAGTTGCTGGATCTGTTGTTTCCTGAAAGTAGTATATCAGGTAATTTAGGTGTGAATGATGTAGCACATGCAGTATGAAGTGCACACAATTTCAACCGTAGTCTTCCACTTACAGGGTCATTGTACGTTTGCCTGCATACGGGTATTAAATTGGAGGACAAAAAGTATAGGAAAGTTAACACTAGATATTATGTTAACTCTAACAGTCCAGTTGAAAATATATTACTTCAATCAACCGTGACATTGCATATCAGTCTTTTTTTACTTTGACATTGTTTTCAGTGGCTAATAAACCTTTTTCTTTTGAACAGTTCAACTCTTTCTATAACCGGGAATTGCATATTTCTCGTTTCACTGTAACGTATACGACGGAGGGTGGCTTATGTTGTAGAAAGTGTTTTAAGTGCAGAGGTACATGTTTCATGCAGCCAAAGAGAAAATTGGTTAGTAGCTAAATTTCACTAGCTGAGGAGAAGTGGCTACTCTTGAAGCAGTAGTGTGACACATAATGCTTCCAAACTTTCAGGTGTAAGAAAGGCCCAGGTGCAAAACATATGGCTCAGAACAAGGGAGGAGTTAATAATATTGGGGGTGTGAGAACTCTGAAGGTTGAGAAAACTGAGAAGGGTAGCCGTGGGTCCGGGCGAGGGGGTGTGATGCCATTCCACCGGCGTTCGCCCCTTACAGAGGAAGGGGCTTGGGCTGTTGAGGTGGCAGGGCCGCTCTCGAGGTTCGTATGACTTGTACGTCACATGAAATAATGGCATAACACGAGAACTAACTATTGTAATGCTGGCATTACTGCCAGTGCTAATTGCTCTCCTTGTGTTGGGACCTACCTGTCTATGCCTTCTTGCACAATACTGGCTTCTTATCTGAATGTTTTAATATATTTAGTTCCTTCCCTATGCTTTTCTGGGCATCATCATTATCATTGTTTTCATTATCAATGCTGCTGCCGCCACCATAACCACCACCATTATTATCATCATCACCATCATCATTATCATTATTATTATTCACACATTCATTTATTCGTTCATTCATTGATATTTATACCACTCCACAAAAAAGCTCCATACACTGGTGTATTCTTAACGAATTAATTAAGAATGTAGTAGTATTTTAAGTGTTTATGGAGTGGTATAAATATATTTTGCACCCTTAGAAGAACCTAGCTCACTTGAGCCCTTACTTACTCAGCACTCTCACATTAATTTGATATACATGGTGCAATTAAATAGTTTTCAGACTGAGCACAAGATGACACAATTGCTGCTTGCATGAACATCTACCACTAAGTACAGATAGCGTCAGTTGGGTCATTTCCTGCTTGCAATAAGGATGTAGTACGTGTGACTCTTGAGTAATGTCTTGTTAAATGTTAAGTGCATGTTTCCATTTGTGATCATGGTAGAGCTAGAAAATGGCAGACTTATTCTGGCTGTTTACATTTCTGTAAAATGTAAAGTTGAAATATATGGCTTCTTGCTCACCGCTCTAGAGGAGTTATTGTATGGCTGCAATTTTATGTAGGCATAAACAGTTTTGTTGCCCTGTGTGCTGAAGATTTTGACACCCATCTTTGCACCAAACCAGTGCAAAGATTTCCTGTGGCCTTCTTCTGTTAAGTACCAATATTGTCTAACTTCTGTCCAGTTCAAATGTAACATTTTTGTTTTCTTGTGTTGTCCAACAGTGAACCTGTTCAAAATTTTTCCAGTATTCTGTATATTGTTCTTTACGTGACACGGTTGGTGTAGGATGTCTTGTACAAAGCTCTGAGAAGCATGTTTTTCCGTGACACACTTAAATGTATTGAAAATTCACGTGCTGCATTCAACAGAATGCATACCTCACAACACACCATCCACCCAGTGTCATCCACTCATATCATCCCATGTTCTAGCACAGGTAGGATGAAAGGCATATGGGCTGGCATCATTTTGTGGGCACACATCATATTTCCTCTGTTTGGGACAAAAGAGGTACTACCTGAAATTCATATAAACTCACTATTTGCCAATGAAAGTTTAATTTGGTTCTGAATTTCAGGATGACAGAAAATAATTTTTTTTATATAATCCCCATATCTTGGTTCACATAGTTACCTAAGCAAGAACCTATAACTGAAAGATGATTTCCATCTTTGCCTTTCATGTAAGGTACTTCTAAAGTGATGATGACAGACGTAAATCTATCATGATTTTTAGGGGTTTTGTGGGTAGGGGTTAAAATTATTGGAAGAGCCTGTTGCAGTGCTGAGCAACTTTGTATTTCACTGGGACCATTTGAATGTCTGCAAACCATGGGAAAGCCACAAACGTATGTTTAACAATAAAAGTCTTTTGGTTTTAGGGAAACTTTGTATTGTATTTAGTGATTAAAGGACTAAATTGCTAATTTGTTATTAGTAAAATAATAATACAATTCATTATTATTTGTGTTTTAGGACTTATATTATTTTTAAAAAGAGTGTGATGTATTCTTTGTTTTTTGTCACTGATATTTTTTCAGAAATACTTGGAATTCCATTCTCTAAAGTTATGGCTGAAGTACACTTTCAATAATTTTTTTTTAGAACATACTTAGAATTTAAACTGTAAGAGGGATGGTGGAGCTTACTATTCCATACTTTTCTCAATCTGTAAAATTTCCAACATAGAATGCTCCCATTCAACATGCATGTATCCCATTAAAACATAACAAATGTTTATGAGGTTTAACTTTGCACGTGAAATGCATGAGCTCGCCAAAGAAATTGTCCTTCATTCTGATGTGTGAGCATAAAGTACACATGTTCAAAAATTCTCTGAAGCCACAGATGTAACTTCAACAGGCCGTGTGTTGCTCATCACTGGTCTCATGCAAAGGAAGAAGTGTTCCTGACATTGTGTCATGTCATACACACTTCACACTTCACTCGTGGGTTGATTGAGCTGTTTAAATTGGTTTCATGCGTGGTGAATTATAACAGATATAATTATTCATAAAATGTAACACATTTCCAGGCCTATATTTTGTTAAAGGAAATGCATGAAATATATTACAACATGTTAATGTGGTGTATTTGTTAAGTCTAAATTTTAATTTGAATGGCATGAACTACAGTTATTAATATGAACACTGGTTCATGAAGTAGTTATATATATATATATATATATATATATATATATATGCAGCTAATCAGTGCTAAGTAATAAATGTCATGCTTTATGGGGATTTGAAATGTCAGGAATGTGTCACACGTTAATGCATCCAGATGCTTGTGTGCTGTTTATCTTTTAAGTGCTGTCCGGACTCTTTTCCTTTCTTTCTCTGTGTATACTGATAATGCATAATTCCTTTTTTTAAGCATGTAAATATAGAGTTGTTAAGAAAGTGTAGTAATTGGTCTCCAGGTATAAGAGGACACATTTTGCTATGTAGCATGTATGCTGTGAAGTTACACTGTTATCACAGTAAAATATTCAGCTGATTTTAGAAGAAGGGGTATGTGAAGTGAACAGTTTGAATTGTGAACTGTTTGTGGCCTTTAAACAGCTTTGTTTTGTTTCAAGTTTACAAGCTTAGTCACAAAGTAATGAATCTGCCACCAAAACAGACTTGTCATTTAAAGCCACAGAAATGTGATACATATGCCTGTTTTCCATTATTGAAGAAGCATGCTATTTTAAGTGTTCATTACAAGGCTTATCTGGAGTCCATTTTCATCTTTCTGTGACTTGGTGTCAATGCCTGACCTGTAGGCCAGATATTTTAAAATTCTGTGTAGCAAAAGTTGTCAGGCAGTTCTGGTTCCTGTTAAGGGTTACAACACTTCATCTGAAGTCCTACACATTTGTGCTGTATGCTTGTCAGCCCAAAAAGTGCTTTAGACAAATACTGCAGATTAAAACACGTCCAATACATTTTTTTCTATGTACGTAGTATCTGGGCATTTTTCAAGGTAAGGAAATAAAAGTTTGTTGTGTATTCTTAGAGCTGAATGTTATAACAACAAAGTATGTTGTGTAGGATCACTTACCTGTTAATATTTACAGTGCTTATTATGGCATGATTAACATCTGAAGAAGACACCTTTGCACTTGGCAATAATCTCTCCTCCCTCAGTTCATGAACATGAAGTTGTACAGAAAATTACTTATATTTTGTTTAATGCTCAGTAGATTAAAATGATTATATAGTTTGAAATTTGAAGTTTGTTTGAGTTAAGAAATTTCTTTGTTTACACAGCCTTTTGACAGAGTAAGTTTCACTACTACTGAAAATGACTGGACATATTTTAATTCAGAATTTGTTCTTTGTGCAGGTTGGTGGGAGGTTCAGGTACTCCTTCAGGAGGCCCCCCCTCATATCCCCATGGCCAGTCCTTGACTCCTAATCCACTGCCGAATATGCATGGTGGAAGTGGTCTAGGAGATACAGTGCCAGTTCCATCAGTTGGTTCCCCTGCCTCTGCTGCTCCATCCCCACTGCCAAATCCTCACTCCCAGCCAGCATCAGTTCCTCCCGCAGATCAAACCATGCCCACCCTTAGCCCTCACCCACCCACCTCCAACAGTGGTGCTGGTCATCCTCAACCTGCTACCCCTTCAGAATCTCAGGAAAAAGTCACGCCTGCCGCTACACCCTCAGATCTCAATGGCCCTAAGTCAGTTTCTTCAGTATCAAATCAGGTGGGTAGAGTCAAATTCTGTTTTCAGAGCAGATTAATTGTGTTCAGTCTTGTATCAGTGAATTTGTGACAGTGCACGCAGGTAAGGTCATTCATGTTTTGTATTCATTGTGCATTGTCCTGTTGTATAGTAGTGAAAGACGAAAGACATGGCAAAACAGCTCGATTTTTAGGAGTATGCGTTTACACATATTTGTGCTTGTGAAAAAATTACAGCTGGTAATTATACACAAAGCAAGATAAACACAATTGTGTTTACTTTGAATTGCCATGTTTAATAACATCATTTATAAATTTACTCAATGTATGCATGGTGAAAATAATTCTCTGTCTGTACGTAGATTGTAGTGATAATTTTTGTTAGTTTTTGTAATGTAGTAAAGTATGTTTATTCTCTTGATCTCACCAAACAGTATGCTCTTGTAGTTTGCGTTTGCATTCCTTCTTTGTATTCTGGAGGTCCTGGCTTCAATCTCATTTCTACATCTGATCTTGAATAAGCATTCATGGTTTGCTTCAGTCCCTCTTTGCAAATGCCAGTGTGGTATCTTAATTTTCATTGGCTGTGCACTGATGTATTATAAGGGTGCATGCACATTATAAAGTGGCTCAGGGATTGCATTTTTTTCACTCCAGATGTGTATGTCAGCAAGACTATAAATGCACCTTTCCACATCTTTTGAAATTCATTATTCACAAGTTATTTGACTGTTTTTTGACGCTGTGTAATGTGAGCTGTTGAAAGTGTCATTAAATAACGAATTCAGGTTGTGATTCTTTACAATATTTCTTTTTGGTAGTTTTCCTGATAAAACTTTTATTCACAGGCATGATAATAACAATGTAGCTACTTCTGAATGAATGAGCCCTTTCTGGATATTGGAAAGTTAATATAATTATTTGTATTGCAGGTGTATTCTCCGTATCCTGCCACTTCCAGTGTAGAGCCAGTCACAAAACCAGTGGACAGTGTTGGTGGGGGTTCTCAAGGTCCTGCCAGTGCCCACTCAGTAGTGGCTTCAGCCCCGCTTCCCACTGCCACATCTCTAGACTACCTGACTCTCAAACGACCTGTTCTTTCCTCAAAGGAATATGAGAGTATATTGATGGAGGAGGACCAACCCTCAGACTTACTGTATGATTATACTACCCTTGATGCATGGTAAGTTATGCTTGGCGTATGAATGCATGTGTGACCCTATGCTTCTATTCCATCATACACCATAGTGCTGTTTGTCTGATTAAGCATAGGAGTGCATTTTTATAGTGTGGTGGTTGATGAAGCATATGGTCAGCTCTACTTGTATGATTTGTACATTACAAGCCATGTATTCAGCCCAAATTTTTTTTTTCTGTGCACTGAAAGTCCGTTATAATGAGAGTTTATAATGGCATGAAAGAATGATTGTTTTAGCGGATGCTTGTTACAGGTAGATTTGCATTTGGCGATGTAAATGTCACATCCAGAATCAAATGCATATTTTATAGGTACTTCAATAAATACTGACAGCATGGGAGTCTATAAAGGAATGTTAGCTGTGGTGAAAACTGTAATTATGAGTGCATCTGTTTGTAAATTAGAAGTCTGTGTACCAGGGAGAAGCTACCACATGGGTTTGATAACAGTGTGAATTTTTGCCTGGTACATTGCAAATGTGTCATCCGAACATGACGTTGTGCCTGTACACCAGTAAACAAGGCGGCTGTAAGGGTGTGTTGATAGCGATTGCATTGTATATACAGGAGTGCTGTATTGCTGCCATTTGTCAGTTGTGCTTTCAAATGTAGCACCTTCCATTTTCACTTTTGCTGACGTTCATTTCTTCACAGGCCTTCATGATTTCAAAGTTTATAGCAACATCTGAAGCTCTGTGTTCATTGGTACTCACCGTGGTATGTGAACACAAACTTTTAAACACATTCTTACTGCATGACAGCTCACTATCGTTCACGTGACATGAAGAGTCATTAATACCCAACAGCTAGCACAGACAACACTACTACATATTCTCGTGAGAAATTGCAGCATTGAAAGTGCAGGTGGGTTAAAGAGGGATGAAACTTCTCTCAGCATGCCTGTACTCCCTTCTCCTCCTGTTAACGCAGTTATGTTGCTCCAACCTGTGCTTGTGCTGCAATTCTGGTTTTTCTCCAATATCCTGCCTCTTTTCAGCAACACCGGTTAACAAACAGCAGGTTCTTGCACCCCCTTTTTTCCTCAAGGCTGCAGCCTGATGAGTGTAATGGTATCTTTCTTTCCTCCTTTATAACCATGAGAAAGGGACTGCAGGTAGGGAAATTGTGCACCAACTGTAGTTAAAGATAGGTCATAATAATAAAGGTGCTGGTTGTTAGCAGATTGTTTTACTCATAATGTACACAAGTTGCATTCTTGAACTCTCATTAGAACGGGCTTCTCATTATAAGCATACTTGTTACAATGGACTTTCACTGTATCTTCTGAATACTGTCAAGAATTCCTGTAAATATTGAGAACACAACCCTACTTGTCATACATGGTGCAGTAAGTTACGTAACTTCAGATTTTGTCAAACGCTGATCACTTGCCTGACTCTTTGTCCCATATACATGAAAATAGCCTCACAAAAATCATAAGTCCAACTAGAATAACATATGAATGCTTTATCAGTGTTATATTCAAATTTCTGATTTTATTATAAATGCTTGGTATTCATTTTTTAAATAAATATAGTATGAAATAATACTGACTGTCTTTGTGCTGGTTAATAGACATGTGTGCATTGCACGTCAGAAACAGTTATTTATCCTGTGCATAAAGCATTTGGAACTTGAAGCTGACCAAATGGGTTCATTGATGGCTTAGGTTAATGCATGATGTTTTTAAATCCACTTCCCCTGTATGCTTCTGCATGATGCTAGGATACAGGGAAGCTTCACCCCAGTGTGACAGGCTGATTCATTTTATGAAAAGTCAGCGAGGTTTGACGGAACAGTTATTGTAAAGAACAAGTAGCTGTCATCTTTTCCTCGCAATATTAATATGGTAACTATTCTGAAAATTGCTTGCAACCATCAGAAACATGCAGGTAGTAATATAGTGATGGGCTCCCTGTGAGTACTGGATGGAACAGAACTGTGGCTGCCACAGTAACTAAGTGTATATTATTTAACTTTGAAATAACAACTGGGATTTATATTCCAATACAGGACATATGGTGCCTGTTATAATAATAATAATAATTAGGTGTGCTGAATAGTTGTGATAGTTCCCCCCCCCCCAATCCAGCATTGATAGTAGCCACTAGGAATATTAGGTATTGCTTTTATCGTTGTAGCAGATGTATTGCAAGTCGTGTTACAATAACATGTGTGTATTACCAGTCTGTAGTGGATAACTGCAATTCGCTTGATATTGGTAGGTTGAACCATCCAGTGAAAAGGTTCAAGCCATCAGAAACGAGACCTACAGACCCTGTAAGACCATCACCTTACAATAGACGTCCAAGTACAAATGATCCCTATTCATATCATTTGCAACAACAGAATGTGGCATCACCACCAAACAACCTGAACCAACCTTTCATCAAGCAGGAGATTAAACAAGAGCCAGGCTGCATTATACCAGTAAGTTACATAATTTGTGGATGCTTTACCCTTTTTATTTTTAAGATTTTCAGTACGTCACATAGCATCAGAAATAAAATAGGACACCTGTGACAATAAATCAGTTCTCAAGAATTATGCAGAATGTTAATAAAAGATTAAATACAGTGACAAAAACGTCGCGCAAGTGAAAAATGATACTGAAATATAGTAGAGTAGACATGATGACTATGCTGGGTATTCAGGTATGAAAAATATACAACATTTTGAACTGTAACATTCCCAAAGAAGTTTTGATTTATGCACAAGTGTTGTATAGTTTATGTTTCGATGCATATTTAAGGTGCCTCTACAAATCCTAGCATTGGAAGTGGTGTAGATTTGTAGAAGAGGGGGACATTAATGATGACCTTGTAAGGCTAAAATACGTTTGTGAGGTGCGTGAGTCCTTGTATAACACGTCGTACAAGAGAAGCTATTGTTGCTGTGGTACTGTATGCTGTACTAGAGTATCACATTGAATCAGAGGTGTAAGTTTGCTGCAAGAGTCACAGTAATGTGAACCAGGTGTATATAGGTGGCACTGAGTATTCAAAGTTGCAGTCTGCTGAAGATAGCGGTGGAACTACACAAACTGCTGTTCTGCAGCAAATGGTAAAAAGTCATATAGACGGTATAGCAAGGAGGCAGTGAGACTGAAATAAATTAAATACACTTCAAAAGTATTGTTTGGGAACAGGTTACTAGATTCATGTTGAAGTGTGACTTCAACAGTCAAGAAAGCTTTGACCACATGTCATTGCATGGTTCATATGGACCTACTTTGTACATTATGTTGTATTGTGCTGTCACAACTTCAAGTTTTGTATAAAGTAGGGGAATTATGCCACTGAAACACATGAAATAGTACACACCGCTTACAGGGATAATGATGTTTTCAAAGCTGAAACATATGATGGTTTAAGTGTTTTCAAAGGGCAGAGATGACCATCACAGGCGTCACTCAGAATGGGGGAAAGTGAAGTAAGTTTGAATGACAAATTAATGGTTTCATAATTACAACAGACTAGGGTGGGAGAAAAGTTTGTGCCTCAGTTTGCCTGATTGAGGCAAAACTTGGACGATTGGTTTCCTGCTTAAATTTTGTGCAAACAGCTGATGGTGAGCCTAGCTTTCTGAAAGCTATCATCACTAGGGACAAGCCATTTTGACACAGTCACTGATATTCAAAAGAATCTGTGACTGAAGATGAGTTTTCCAAGTGTTCACAAAGTTTGTATGAATGCTGTAATACATGTGTTCAGTCCATTTGGGACTGTTTTGAAGGAAATGATTAATACACTCAGTGCCCTATATTTCACTCTTCATTACTGTCTTGCCTCACTGCATACAGTTGTTATGAGTGTAGCAAACTGGATATATAGCCCATTAGTTCATAAAGTGTGATATGTCTGTTAACACAGTTGGTGTGGGATTATGAGTATATTGAAAAAAATATATATATGTATATTACATTGTGCAACTTGTGCATACAATGAAGCAGATTGTAATACGTCTGGACAGAGTATTGCCACAAATAAGGAATACTTTTAAGGTCATGAAATTTCTGCAGGAAATTTGCCATACCAAATTTTCTTGCTTGCAGTGGGGTTGTAACTTACACTCATGCACATGGTAGTTTCAGTGATTCTGCAGATTTATATATTAAAAGCCAGAAATTGGAACTGTAGAGAAGTTGACATGTGTCACTATTTTCATATATTAAAGTGACTGACTGTGAGTTTGACAGGTTTGATTCCTGTCAAGGAGCAGGCCAGCTCAGGGTCCCAGTAGTCTTCTGTCCAGTGGTACCCCTGGATGTTCAGCAACCAGAACATGAAACATTCAGCTGATAACTGACCACTTACTTCACTGTGTTGGCTGAGATCGATGTTAGGAACTTCATGTCATTACTGATAATTGCTTTCATGGCATAATACTTTGGCCCAGAGATAAGTGCTCCTTTGAATTTGTAGAGGACTAGATGTCATTCTTTTCCATTAATTTCATAAAGAATTGTTTGCTTCAGCTTGCTGTTTGATTGTTTTTATCTGTTTTGGGGATACCCTAAGCATTTCTGGCATTTTCTATGTAAGTTGTAATTTAAATGAATGTAAACTGTGATAGCTCATTCACTGAGGTGACTGGCCACAGAATGGCATGGGGCCCACCATTTCTGTGCAGTATATAGCGAAGGCTATTAGCCTGTAGTGTTGTTAAGCTTTACCAACAGTGCAGTAGTACAGTGGGACATGCACACAGTCCAGGTAACAAAATTCTGCATGTTTGAAATGTGAAAAATGTGGCATTCTCTACCAAAGTCTGGTAAGATTTCACAGACACTCTTCCTACATGAAAAGCTGTTACTCTCAGCTCTTAAGATGTAGCTGTTATGCCAATATTATTGTAAGATATTTAATCTCCTATACCTGGATGATGGAAGTTGCGTTGGTTAGAGTTTGTTGCTGAGTACACCCATGTCCTGTTTTGAATGTGTGAAGATCTACCTCTTCTAGATGTATCACCCCCAAGGAAAACAGAGTTGGAAGTTGTTTCCAGAGTGAACATATTTGGAAAACATGTGGGAGAAAGAGCACTTTGTTAAACTAGGCTTAATGCAGGATCGTTACAACATACAGATGGAAATTGGATTGAACTGTCCCATAATAGGGTACAGTGGCAAGTTGTATGTCATATCTCCACAGAAATAGATAATTTCTTGATCAGCTCAGTCATTGTCAGTTGGTCAAGGAAGGTTTGGTATCATGGTTAGTCTGTCATTTTATTCCTGTGTTTGCTGCTGTCTGTAAATAGTAATTTAATGTATAAACCTTTTCAGATGGAAGTAGATAATGTTCACCTGAACAAAAGGTCTGACCCATATGAATTTGAAGATGACATGACTGCACCTGCTGTTAGTATGGAAGGTTTCAAACGAACGAATTCTGTTAAGGTATGTGTTGTTTTTAACAAACATGCATGTACTAAGCAAACACTTTGTACACATCTAGGGTATCAAAATTATATTTTATCACAGTACATGTAAGGGAAAGAATTATTCACGAATCATCCAATATGTTTTACACGGAATTTTATATAAATTCACTGAAAATGTGTTCACATGTGCACAGTTTTTTGGTCATACGGAAAGCTGTTCTTTAATATGTTGAGGATCAAGCTAGTTTGACTGCTGTAGGTTATACATATAAAAATCATTGGAAAGTGTTGTAGAATTTTCTCTGCAATGACAGGACTGTTTCTTCACTCCAGGGTCACCAGTGTGTTTATTTGGACCTATGAGGGCAAGGCAATTTTCCGTATTTCCATTGCAAATCTGTAAGTCAGATTTGTCTTACGAGTGGCATACAGTGTCATGCTGAGGCAGAAAGTTTTCTCTTAAATATTAGCTTCTTAGGTTTAACGTGAGGTTGGCCGAGAATTGCTAATGAGTTTTGTGTTACTACATAATAGAAGGAACTATTGTTACTGTTTTTAACTGGCTCTTCCATGCACCATATACATTTTTCTGAGGAACTTGTTTAGGGTAGTATGTGGCATCAACGTGGTGGACAGCCATTTCCTGCAAGGACTGACCAGCACTGAGCATATACTGCAGTTAATTTCTGAATGTTGCTTATTGCTGGCCAATTTTTTTAATGTTGTTCCCAAGAAGTCATTCAGTTGCTGAAAGTTGGCAGGTGTTCAAGGAAGGAGGGAAAGTTTGTAGATATTTTGTGGTTAACATGCTGTGGTGAATACTGCAATTACTGTTGCATTGCATTATGTATCAATGTTACCTTGCTGTTTAAATTATGTTCAATTTAAATGGTGCGGAAAACATTTCAGGTCTTGATTGTATTAATGGTCACATATGCCTGGAACTTTTGGATGTGCAAAATTCTCAGTATGAAGATAGAAACGTTCTGAACAAACACATGTATGTGGGTTGCCCCTTTGTGAGCTGAAAGCATGTTGTTTCCCAGGGATGAAATTCCTAGTAATTAGATACACCCATTAAAAAGTAGGGATTTTGTCATACGTTGGCGTTCATGTTGCTGGTAAACTGCACACACAAATCCCATCAACTGGAAAGCCAGGTAGATATGAAGATGCTACAGATTTTGTATGAGACTTTGTGGAATATTTTGACAGTGCAGTGAATGAACAGCCTCATCACCTGCATCCTCACCTTTCCACAAAATTGCCCCCACTGCATGCTAGTTCAGGCAATTATTAACCAAAATTCCTCATTTGTTGCTGGTTTTTCATCTTAGATTCTTCACTTCACCCTATTTGTATTCCTTTTTCCTAGACCCTGGGAACACAGTCCTGTAAACACAGCCAGACTCCAGGAATAACAAAGAAACAAAGTAAATGGCATTGGAATTCTTGTAGTAAATATTGAAATAAAAACTCTTATAGTTGTTTAAGCAAAAAATAATGTAGAATGTGAGACTTAGGTCAGTGACTGTGAAGACTGTTTTCACTTGGAGTGTGATGCTGTGTAGACTGGTAGAAGTTTACTGACATTTTGGCAGAACTTTTCTGCCTGCATTATCAGGATAAATGAACTAGCAGTACTTGTAAAGGGTGTAGTAGATGCAGGTGTTCTGTTGCAGCAGCCAGTTGTACAAATTCGTGGGGGTGGCTGTAGGTTCACTACTGTTTCCTGTAATTGCCACTTTGTTTGTGGAGGATCTTGAGGAGGATGGTACCCTGAAGGTTTACTCTGATGCCTTTGTCATCTAACCTCATTGACTGGAGAAGCTGAAGGACTGCCTGGAGTGATTGAACTATGAGAACATTCAGTCTGTTGTGTAGATGGGAAGAAACCATGTTCTTTCCCTTGATATGATCATTTACCATGCACTTGCGGATCTATTGGGCCACAACCCTTATCCTAACTGATTTCTGTCCTACTTCCAATTCCTGTCACCACCCATTCAAGAGAGAAACCATGCTTATCATATCCCTTTTTGTACCAACAGTGGTGCACTACAATGTGTGTCTTCATTCATGTAGTTGTATACACAGTGTATTGCAAGACAGTTGGTAAACAAAGGGGTAGTATAGAACATGGTGCCCATAATGTATGATATTAAAACATGCTTACCATGTTTGGTTTATTTTAAGTATTTACATTATATACATTAGCATTCATCCCATCACTCTTCCACTAACGGCCAATGTTAGGTCCACAAGATTTCTTGCTGTCTTTATACTTTTTCCCACTTTCTGTTGTTCATCTGTAGCCCTACCATATGAAATTCTCTTCCTGTACCCACCATATCCTCTTTACACACAGCTTACTTGGCATCCCATCCTAGAAGAAACTGTTTTGAAAGCAGTTTATTTTACCCTTGACATATTCTTACAATTCTCATTTAATGCTTTGCAGGTTTGTGGTTTCATAATAGAAGTAGCAGGCTCAGAAACTCAGAAGAGAAACTTTAAACTCAACAGGAGTTCCCAGTATCGAAAAATTTTATTGTAATGTCTAAGTACTTCGTTCCTCATGTAATGTAAAGTCCCTATTACTTGATTTGCCCGTGTGCCACTCTGCATTCCAAAAAAAGTAACCTTTAGTAGCCTTGCCACGCATCCAGTTAAGTATGTTGAACCCTTTCTTACCCACCCCACTGATCTGCTCACGTGATCTGATCTTTGGTACTTGGCTTGTTAAATTGTACTGTCAGCTGTACAGCTCAGTAATCAGTCCTTTCATTGGTGAGACTGGATGCAGATAATAATACAGAATTCTGTGCTCCCCAGTGATTAGAGTGTAGTGCAGATGTTGACATTCTCCACCCTCCAAAGAGCTGTGCTGAGAGGAATGCTATGGCATTACAAAGTATAAGGAAAATTGACATAATAAAGAAATATTTTATAGGCACTGAGAATATTTTTAAGAAAGGTACAGTGTGGCATTTTCATACATTTTTGGAAAATGTGGTTTTCTAGCCTTAAATCACTGCACAACACCAAGTTTGTTTGACACAAGATGTTGTCTAACCTGCATTCTCTTCCTCCTCCCTTTCCTCTTCCCACATCCTATTAATAACAGTGTGAGTGTGTCAGCAGCATCTGAATCTTCCATATCCAAAACACACAAGGTTCAAAAAACAAGTATAGGAAAGGAATGGCAATCTGCAAAACTGTGTAGTTACATTTGGTGTATATTGCTGATGACACTTTGGAGACTAGATGGCATGGCATTGGATTTGGCAACATACATTGCACACACATACTGTGTCATGTTGGTTGTTTTTGGTTTATCTTGAGTTGTATCTTAAAAGGCTAATAGGTTGTTGTTGTCTAATGGCAGATCTTGGGTTTACTTCATTAGTCTTCTGGCATCCCAGTACAGTTTTGGTAGATCTCTAGTGGTGTTGTCTAGTTTTGGGCACTTCAGTAGGTGCTCTGTGTCCATTATTGTGTTTTTCTGTTTGCATATTGTGCAGTAGTTATGGCTGGATATTTTGATGCGATGAAGGTGTGCTGTGAGGCAGTAGTGACCTGTGTTGAGCCTGAAGTTAGCAACTGCCTGTCTTCTAGGTTTGTTTTTGTTATGTTCCCATGTAGATTTAATGTTGTGCCACTGTGTCTCTCTAGATGAGGCTGTGGCTTCCTGAAA
>Ga0123355_10007172_pt1 | contig 16645 bp, 5 predicted proteins | sample TergutEmb28metaG_3_FD_89872 | JGI IMG/M metagenome (GOLD analysis project Ga0123355, IMG submission 89872) | Embiratermes neotenicus P1 segment gut microbial communities from Petit-Saut dam, French Guiana - Emb289 P1 | ecosystem: Host-associated > Arthropoda: Insects > Digestive system > Gut ...
TTAGGATGGATCTCCAGGAGGTGGGATGTGGGTATATGGACTGGATTGGGCTGGCCCAGGATAGAGATAGGTGGCGGACGCTTGTGAGTGCGGTAATGAACTTTCGGGTTCCGTGAAATGCGGAGAATTTCTTGACTAGCTGCAAACCAATTAGCTTCTCAAGAAGGACTCTGCACCATGGAGTAAGTAAGTAAGTAAGTAAGTAGTACACACAGATTTGATTTAACGAGTAGTCATTTTGGCTACAATTGGACCATTCCACATGCACAAAATTAATAGTGCTGTAATACATCACTCTCTGCAACGCAGAGCAATTCTGTTAGGGTGACTGAAAAAAACGGCTATTGCATTCAACATCAAGTTCTCTCCATAAAAGTTGCCTAGTACTGGTCCTCACACATATCAGTTGCTGTTACACAATACAATTAACGAGACGATAGCATGGGAAAGCAGAAACATTGTTGCCCAGTTTAGATTGCATTTTGACATGTAATTTGTCACTGCAATAAAAGTCGAATCTGACATTCTTGCAACATGAACTCTGCACGCAATACACATCCACAGTAACTTTAGTATTATTTTATTCCAATGTTCACCCTTCCTGTGATAAAAAGTGGTTTAAATGAATCCACTTTTGTATAGTAGCGAACTTAAGAGAGCAGCATTCATTCTTTCTTTCTTACTTTCTTTCTTTCAGTCTGCCATTCATTTGTTCCTTCACTCATTCTTGCGTTCATTCATACGTTCTTTCACATTATAGCCTTGCATTTCCTTTTATAACTGAACTCTGTACAAACAACCTTCTTTCCCGTCCGAGATACATTATGGTGAAGAATGCGAAGGGCCTGAACCAAGTTACAACCATCCTGACACACAACCTCCTAATCGCTTTGTGATCGTAACAGTTTCAAACACAGGCTAGACTGCAGCTCCAAAATTGGATTGCTGTTACGTGCCGAACCAGAACCAACGCTGATATTGTACCAATGTCAGTTGCAATACATCAATAACTGATATACAAAGCAATCGGCCAAACAATTTAACGGAATATCCATCCATATCCATGGACTAGGTTCTGATATAAGTATTTATTAATTCATTTACCAACCGTCATGTTTACTTTATAAGCTGTCACCAGCCTGTAATGAAAATCGCCTGGCCATGTTATAGGTTGTCCATTGTTGTCACGCATAATAAGTGATTAATGAGTTCACCCAACTGGACGCAGTACTCACCAGCAATCAATCACAGGCACTGTCTTCTTTCAATTGCTGTACTCCATCCCACATCGACATTTATCTGCCTGGATAGGTGAACCCGACCCCCAACATACCACTTGAGTGTTGGTCACTTCCTCACCATTCCTGTGACCTACAAAATATATACATAAGATAGAAATTTGAATAATTAAAAGTAGCCAATAAGAGAACTGACTCTCTAACCAGCATTGGTGCAGTATTTTTCGGGCTTCATTCTGCAGGTAAATTTTGACTGTACATCAATCCCTTAGTTTCACTCGTTATTGACAACTATTGGACCTTCCCTCTTGCAATGCCATCACTGTGTTTCGGTAAGAGATGGGCATAGGTTAGACGTCAGGCCAGTCTCTCTCTGTTACAACATGCCCCTTTGTAGCGTTATAACATGAAGTATCTCAGTTATTAATATTAAAACCTATTTCTTTACAAATAATTTGTTCCCTTATTTCACTAATTTTGATGTTATTGAATAACATTATTTTAAGGGCAATCAACTTCAGCTTTTCTTCGGGCCGCGCTTGAGCACAGCTGTGCGCGACACTGACAGTTAAACTTATGTTGACAGTTAAATGCGCCCGATTAAACTGAATGCAAGTGCAATTAACTTAAGTTACGTTAGCTGTAGCCGTACTTGCTTCGACTGGTACAGGGAACCGATATAGCTTAAAATAAATAAAGAAGGGAAAATGAAAAGGGTGAATTTGTGCCTGTGTATGCAATGAAGGTATATCGAGGATTTTAAATATGACTGCATTCACCTGACAAACACGCATATTAATTCTTCAACTAGGCCTATATGACTTAAAGTTATTTGGTAAACCAAACTGCCTACCTGCAAATCCAGTGCATTTAACTACTCAATAATGTTATACATGTGCATACAGATATATATATATATATATATACATACATATTAAAAATAGAATTTTCGTACACCACTGTCTTTAGCTAATGCTAACTACTATCATATTAGCATTTTTTCTCCCTTTATTTGTGTGTAGAGTATCGCTGTTTTCAGGCTGCGTGTCTTTCACTGCCATTATACACTCGAGTTTTAGTAAACTTCCTTCTTATCACGGTAAATTAAAATGCGGGTTACGTTTTCGTTCCATATAACCAGTCAGTTTTCAATATCTTTACCTACGTCCCTTGGTTTGCAATCCTTTGGTTCTTTATCTGTAGTCTGTTCCCTTTCTGTTGACTTTTTTCATGTTGTTGTCCGTTGTAGCACATGATTTGACCTCGGTGTGGAATGGCTCACTAGTGGGTAACTTACCGAAACTGCCCTGCTGGTAAATACCTTGTCTTTTCTTTCCTGTATATGTGTGTAGTGCTGCCATCTAACCTGCTATGCAAGTTTTATTTTGTTCGCTAATTAGTTCGTCCGAAAGAATGTTGTGGGCTACCAGGTTCTCTACATTTAATAATGGGCCTAGTTTCTTATGTTTATGTACGCAAATTGTATCGTAACAGTCCGCTGTTAGTTCTTTTGGTTTATATGTATTAGTCTTTTTTTTTTCTTTTTTAATTTCACTGGAACTGTGCTTTTAATAACACAGTGAATTGCTAAGATTACTTATGGCTGGTGGTAGATCAACGAAAAATTATACAGCGTTCATAGAATGACACTAACCGAGGAAAACCGAAGCACGCGGAGAAAAACCTGTAGGACGAATAGGGTAACTTTATCCACAAGGTTTCCCAGAGGGACAGCCCTGGGGTCAAACCCAGGTTTCCGCGATAAGAAATTGGAAACTTAGGACCTGAGCCAAAGTACGAGAATTGCATTGTATTCTGCACAATTTTAAGAAAACTACAGGTATGCAATTGCTTTATTTTTTTGTTTTTCTTCCATTGATATTGGTAAATTTCTGATCCTGTCAATCGTGAAACATACTACACAAATAAAAGTAATAACGGCGTAAAAATAGAAACATATAAATCGTAGTACAACACAATATTAGATATAGCAAAGAATGCCAACGAGCAAAATAGCATTCATCCTTGTGTAAATGTACTTCGAAAGTGGCGGGTAATACGCAATTGACAAGCAATCCGCCGATCCTGGTGGCCGCGCGGTCTAAGATGTGGGTGTACGGCTATTCGCTTGGTGGGATTGCGGGTTTGAATCCCGCCGAGGGCATGGATGTTTGTCTTTTGTGAATGTTGTGTGTTGTCACGTAGAGGTCTCTACGATGGGCCAATCCCTCGTCCAGAAGAATCCTACTGAGTGTGTCACTGAGTATGATCAGGCGCAACAATAACCCTATACACCTACAATGAGTAGGTAAAAGTGGTGGGAATAAAAAAAAAGAATCCGCTCTGTAATTAACTCTACCAAGGTAGAAGGTTTCTAATACATAACATACAAGGACAGTGAAAGGCATTCAAAAAAATTGCATACAATAATAACTTTCAACGTATAGAAAGATATCAACTAATGTGATAACGAATAGTGAGAGCAAAATACACGGTCATATACCAAAAAGGGATAATTAAATATATATACAACATACATATATACATACATACACACACACACACATACCCAACGCCACGAAGGCCCATGGCCCATGTACGTACGTATGTATGTACGTACGTACATACCCCGTAACATAACATAACTTAACTTAAGTAACAAATTAGTTGCACTCTATATCCCGGTTGATAATTGGTTTATTCGACAATTTTAATTAGGAAACTTCAATAATTATTTATATTACGTAGCAGATAATTCGCATTGGCGCGGATATGAAGCTGGTGTAAGATTTAGTGGCGTCACTAACGATGACATAATGTACCTGTAAGTTGAAACGCGGTTGTCAAGAAACCTTGTGGTAAGAGATTTAAGTAAAACGTAGGTGGTTTTACGAAGTGAGTTATTACGTTTTTAGCCCACAATTTTTTAAGGTTATGTTAGTACTTTCGAGAACTAATTTATTTCTGTAACATGGCGTTGACCGAGCTTCATCTTGCATTCCTTCAAACATACTTTCACAGATGGCGGAATCACAGGTAGAACGCAGGTCTCCCAAATCATTACACATGTGCCTACAGAAAAGGACGCACAAGACATCCTCCTAGATCGTTGCAACGCCCTCCACGTTCAACAAAGAAATTTCACCGTAAGTGAATCTTCCAGTAAAGCCCTTTATTTTCACCTCATTGAATTAAGGCTGGATGTCGCTAGTCGTAATAGGATCATCAAAAGCTCATAGCCACTTGCAGCCACTGCTAATCACGGCATTGCCCCCTTGATGCTGCCGAAGTGCTGCAGTTGATAGTAGTGATGATTCATAATCATTAGGCTGCTGGCCTTAGTCATTAAAGAGCTGCAATAGGGAATTCCTTGCTGCTCGAAACAGACTCCTCGGGGGCCCCATTACGGGAGATATAATGATGGTATGGTACCGTAATGCGAAATTTTAACAGCTCACACAGAGAAGATTCTGTTCTCATTATAAAATGCATGAGACTCCATCATTAACATAAATGAGAATGAAGTGTTGTAATGTTATGAAAGAAAATTCGGAGAAGATAGAGAGGAACAGCATACAAATCACAGACTTGTTTTCTGCGGTAATGAATAAAAATATCAAGGTCTTACCAAGAATATCTCTTTGATATTTTAATAGATTTTCCAGTTCTCGAGTACTTATACCTCCAGGCCTTTCACAAATCCACCAACCACATCCTGACAACAGCGTTTAATTGAATAAAGAGAATATTAAACTAACAATCAACTTGCAGCTTAGCATTTTCATACATTTAAATGGTCATTTAATTATGAAATGCGCTGCTGTACGACAATTAATATCGAACGGTGATGGACCCATTGTAGCTGTAGAATGTCGTTAGCAAACAGACAGTTGACTGTAAAATTCTCCCCCTTTACCACTTACAGGCTTCTCTGACCTCATTTTGCCGAGGAAACAGTCCATGCTTCAGAAGTAGCGGTAGAGGATGCTGGGTTACTAGTGATATTTGAGACATTTGGCAGTTATAAACGTCAACTGTGTATTAGAAATGTAAACCTTTCCTATTCGGAAGGAGAGGCCTACGTTTCAATCCAAAGGTCGTCATGATAAAATCCTTCAAACTCGTTTTAGATTTGCAAACCGGTTACATTCTGTAGAGCAGTATCATATGAATAACGATTACAAGCTTGCTACAAAAGCAGCGATTTTTACAGAGTCTAGCAAGGTGTCTGGGCGCTCTCTTGGCTAGCTTTAAGCTCTGTAAGTGCTAATGTCTCCCTATATTCTGTTTATGAATTAGTAATCATTCAGAGTTGCTGATTTTATGGAAATCTAATTTAAAACGAATCACACCAGTTAAAACGGAAAAATAACTACATTTCCTTGCCGACGAAACAAGTTACATATACATGCACTTGCTACTGAAAATGTATGATTAATCTACATAGCTTAAAATTTTTGCCGTTAGGTTTATACCGCTTAAAAATTAGCGACAATAAATGTCTGTTTTTATCTAGGACAGTAACGTACATTACAGCCATAACAGGTTCAATGTGCTTGTTACTCATTTTTCTTGTTAATAGACATCTCTCTAACAAAATCCTGCTTGAGATCTATTAATTTCTTGTTGAACTTGCAATGCACAGGTTCAGACTACGATCATCTCCATCCCAAGCTTCAACCTGTGCCACTTTCATTAACAAACCTCACTTCTGCCGGTCTGGTAAGCCAAGCTCTACGTCCGTAATACTTGCTAAAGAGTACAAATCGTGAAACTCTTCGTTATACGGTTTTCTTTAGCCTCCTCTTACTTCAGGTTGTGCATTTTGACCGGACGATTCGTTTCTCTCCACACAAGAAACGCTATATGTTGGTATAAACTGTTTTACATTAAATGGATAAAATATATAATTTAATCACAAAGTGCGCAGACCGTGTAACATAGGAAAAGGGTCAAAACGTGCCAAAACAACTATTCCAGTTTATTATATTTCAACAACATTCTCAGAAAGAAGCAAACAGTCCAGAACAGCGGAGAATTCTAGTGTCGAAAATCGTCGAAAATATTCGCAGTTAACATTTCGATATACTCGCAAATCCAAAACAGGTTGCCTCAAGACAATACACTCGTACAGAAACTCTCCCTCTAAACATTCTCCAACTTATCGCTGCTCTAGGCTCTCAATAAGGAATCTCAGACACCACTCATATATTATACTTTCCTGCTGAACAGACGCAAAATTTCCCAGATATTTTTAATGATGTATGTACGTAAGGCAAGCTTATAATCCAAAACTTCAATTTGCTTCATGGGTTGGCGTGCTTGGGTCTTGAGTAAGTTTCCATATAGTCGAATTCTAACCAGACACAATATTTGTTATTACTTTCAACAGCTGTCAAATTTTAGGCTTAAGCCGTGGTGCAGTTGACGTCTTCGTTATTCTTCGGTGTTATGCGGCGTTGGTTGGTACTTAGTTACGGACATTTCAAGACAACTTATTGGTCCAATCTTCAAGGGCCAAGCAGTCCAAGAAATTCTTCTTGGATTACTTGACCCTTGGAGATGGAACCGATAATTCACCCGAAACGTCCGTAACAAAATACCAACCAACGAGGCGTAACAGCGAAGAAGAAAGATGACCTCAGTTTTCAATCGTTGTAAATATGTTACAGAAAAATGATTGTTCTTATTATTATCATCATCACCATTGTCATTTATAACATTTTGGGGAATAATCTGTTAATCAGATTCTGTCTACATTAACTTGCCAAATGTAACCTCAAAATTTCACCCGTCCATCAAGTTTCTAATAGTTAACATATAAACAAATTAATGTAAGACTTCAAGAAGTGTTAATAAGTTGCTTTGCTAGGGCTAATAGCACATTCGTTATGGGTGTTAAAAAAAATGTAAAGTTAAAAATTTTCTCACGGCTGCCATGATACTTTTTCTTTTTTATTCTACAAAAAGGCAAGCTAAAAATGTATTGTCTACAATCAGTTACCGTTTCATGACACTATACGCACATTATGTGAAGCCACTTCATATTTCACAACCATGTGCTTTCGCCATTCTTTTATTACTCATTGTAGCAAACTGGGAAGATTGTGTGGGTTCGCTTACGATAGAATAAAAGTCACGTGACTTGACTTAAAGGTTGATATTCACACACGTACACACCTAAGAAAAATTTTTATTTTAAGAAAGGGAAGTATACACGTTAGACGCCGTTCTCTCATCGCGAAGGCCCAGGTTGGATCCCGGCGCAGTCCGCGTGAGATGTTTGGCGGACGCAGTCAGTAGGATAGATTGTTCGCGTATTTCGGTTCTCCCCTTTCAGTATCATTCCGCCAGTATTCTATGCTCATTTACCCATCTTTCACTGACGCTACATCATCTCAGAAAACGACAGCGTCGTTAAATAACATGCTTTAAAACCGGAGACATTTCGTAACTTACAGCTGTACACAGAGCCACCAACTTTTTGTTTCTCTTTAGCAAATGTCAAACGTCAATATCTTTCTCGGACGGCTTCTAAAATTATAACATTTTAAATAATTGAATTTCGAAAATGGCAGTTTAGAAATTAGCTGCAGATATTTGTTTAACCTAGAAGTGAGTAATGCAGAGCGGACATCGTCAGCGATCGCTATCCAACAACACACCTATAAGCAGGTTCCGCTGCACATATCACATAAGTCAACTTATTCAGTAAGAAAATCGTTACACATGCGTTGTACGATCGTATATGCGACTCTCTGATACATTTTTATGACTTCAGTCACAATTTTGTCCGTGTTTCTGCCTATATGTGAGCTGTAATGTACACGGCCTTTCAAGTAGCACAAAACGTATCTGGGAATATCCATTGCCTAATAATATAAAAATTACACGTAACATTCAATACTCATTTCATCGCAAACTAATTGAATTTTATATAGTTGATCACGCTACCGAAAAATAGGTTAATCCTACCAAACCAACAAACTCTCTCATAATAAATGCATATTTCTCCGAGTTTTGGTTTCTTCTTCACATACATTCTTTCTCTCTTCAATAGAAGTTATTTTAGTCAAATACATCATAAATAATAATCCGCCCTTAGAACCACGAGCTCATGAAGGACACGATACGTCTACAAAAAGAATCTGAGTAAACTGTTTTAGCAGATGCGTCTGTCGGCAAATTCCCTTCGGTGTTTTGGTATTTCTCTTAACGTTTATGCAAACAGTAAGGTCAATCGTTCAGAAGTTTCTATCGTTTAAAACTTTGAGGGCACAGGGTTGTAACTGTTAATATCTAATGAGCTTCATGTATCACAACTTCTGTCCCATTAAACTACTAAAGTATTATGCCTCGAGTCACATGAAAAGGAAAAAAGCTGTAGAATCTGAGAGAAACAGTATTTGTTCGCTGAATAAGTGGACATTCGTTTAATTATTAAAAGCAACATCAGTTTTGTTGATTTTAATATTTTCTAATGTAAGAAATTATTGCAATCTGGAAAATCATCTGTAACATTATAGATAATTTTCCCAAAGTTTCCAAATTACTCGTATGTTTTGCACAAATCATATTTCCACTAACGCACCATACTCATATTTCATTCATCTGTCAGCGCTTTTTAATCTTAGCAAATGAAAGCGTACTTAAATAAAATATTTGTCTCTTTGCCAAGTTTCACACACACACACACACACACACACACACACACATATGTATTTCTGCTGTGAAATATATAAGTCAATGGCGTTTAACATGAACAAATTGCTTAGCAGTCTTCGCTAGATAATTTATTGTCAGTGGTGTATAAAATAATGGCATTACTTAGCACGCTGGGATATTTACTTAACAGCTCCTATTGAATGCACAAGAAAAGCTATACGAGGTATATGTGAACAATAACACATACGTGTTATTTTAGAGGTCAATAAATATACAAGTCTAGAATTAAACACAGAAAAACAAGTATTTCTTCAAGTCCCCTCAACGGAATATACTGCAAAATCACAATATTACAGTCGATAATGCAGGTTTACTTCACTTTTTACTTTAATTTACTTTACTTTAGCTTAGCTTTAACTTTACCTTTACTTTAATTTTACTCTTACTTTTATTTTTACTTTACTATTACTTTACTTTACTTACTTTTACTTACTTACTTACTTACTTACTTACTTACTTACTTACTTACTTACTTACTTACTTACTTACTTACTTACTTACTTACTTACTTACTTACTTACTTACTTCATGGAGGGGGGCCTTTCTTGAGAAACTAACCGATTCTCAGCTACTCAAAAAGTTTATGGAATCCGAATGTTCATTACCGCTTTAACAACAGCCTGCTACTGTCCCCATTCTCAGCCAGATCAATCCATTCCATGTCACCCCGTCCCACTTCCTGAAGAGGCATTTTAATATTATTCTCCCATCTAAGCCTGGGTCTTCCAAGTGGCTTCTTTCCCTCAGGTTTCCCCACCAAAACCGTGCATACATTTCTCCTCTCCCCATACGTGCTACATGCCCCGCCCATCTCATTCTTCTCGATATTATCACCCGAACAATATTGAGTGAGGATTACAGATCATTAAGCTTCTCATTATGGAGTGTTCTGTAGTTTTCTCCACTCCCCTGTTACCTTGTCCTTCTTAAGCCCAAATATTCTCCTCAGCACCCAGTTCTCAAACACCCTCAGCCTAAGTTCCTCACTCAATGTGACCGACCAAGTTTCACACCCATACAAAACAACGGGCAAAACTGTAAATCTGTATATTTTAATATTATATTTTTAGATAGCATACTGGAAGACAAAAGATCCAACACCGTATGATAGCAAGCATTCCCTGATTTCAATCTGCTCTTATATCTTCCTGAATAGAATTTTGATCCGTTACGGTTGTTACCAAATATTTTAAATCTTCCACATTTTCAAAGGAATTACTGTCATTCTTTATATTCTTCCAGCATTCTGATCTCCAGATATAACCATGTACGTGCTATAAGGTGCGGTAGAGCAACTCCATAACTGTTAGTGTTCAGAATTGCCACGCAGGGTCGGTGTGTGGGCAGAGACCCCTTTCAGCGACGTCAAGAGCTCGGAGCTGCCAATGGATTGCAACATTCATCACCTCTAGCGATGCTTAGGCACAGGTTGTTTCTCACATTTGTAAAAGGTTAAAGTTGTCCCCACATAGCTCCACTCATTCTTGACCTCCGTCCGATAGAGATGTGTGATCGATTTCACACCCCACCGCTCTACCCCCAAGGAAAAGGCAGCGTTGCCCTTTGAAGCTGATATTGAAATGGATCTCACATAAGGTGTGAGGGTGCTGAGTGGATTCATCTGACTTTGAAGAGTGACCAGCGGCGGCTCTTATGAACAAGGAAATTCTTTTTGTGTTCCACTACAGCGTGGAATTTCTAGACCAACAAAGGAACTGTCAGCTTCGCAAGAATGAAACGTTCCTTGGACTCCGTGGCAAGTGTACGTTGTAACTGCAAGCTTAGAGAGGCATTTATTAACAAACAGCTTGCCACAATCTAGTTATGCCCCCAAAACAATGTTCCAAGTTGCCTGTTTCTCTTTATAAATGCACAAAGAAATTTCACACCAGGTCGATTAAATTGTATGGCCACCTCTCATCTACAGACATCGAAATGCACACTATATTATGCATACAGCAATACAGTAGTTGTAACTAACAAAACTTGGTATAATAAAAGTAAGGCCCAACCTGTTACAGGAAATTTGCAATTCGGTTTATTTTTGGGGGTAGGTAGCCCCACTTACAAAAGATAAATCGGTCTTTGAAAGCAAATAATACTCCTTACCTAGCTTAGTTAAATGCTACCAAATCAACCGTACTAATGAACAGCGAAGTTGTACTAAATCATGTTAATGACCTGGTACGTTGAAGGCGCCACATCCGAGATGATGGAACAGTTTGTCTGGAATAGGCTTCAAAGATGCTAACACTAGCCGAAACATGTAGCCACAGTCTCGTTAACAATAAGCATTACTTGACTGTCCTATAACATCTGTGTATTTGGCTGTTCATAAATTTGTTCAAAATACTGCTACAAAGGGTGCGATAGTGAACGACAAGCCAGAATACTAAACGTGCGTCCTTCCTTTCTAGGCAACAAAAAAGAGGGCATGCTTTATAAATTCACCCACTATATAAATATTACTTACTACTCCCAACAGGCACCTAATTGTAATTGAGACAAAACAACCTAGCACGCTTCCACTACGCCACTCTGCTTTATGAAATCAGTTTTCTCTTACGCCACATAACTTTCAAACCCCAAGAATTATTCTGTTCCTGAAGTTCTGATCATGATCATGATGTGTCGTTACAACCATATGAAATACTGGTTTCTAGTGTCTACTGGGGCACTGGTACTGACGAAATGGTGCACCAAGTGCCGGTAAACTTGGTCGGCAACGCCGTCAACGAGGACATTAACGAATTTTGATGTCATGAATTACCGCTAGATGTCTATAGTAGGATGTATGCGCACTAACGCTGCCAAGTGCCGTTGACATGGTGTAGCGACCAAGCACGAGAGACCGGCCCCAGTGAAAACATGGTGGAAATGCGTAACCCTCATTCCCCTCTCTCTCTCTCTCTCTAGCCCGCGCATGAGCGGTGGGCCCGAGGGTAACCCGCACTCTCTATCAGCACGTGGTCCGAGAGTTGACGTTAGTAGTTGTCACGCACTTTCACTGTGTGGCGAACTCGGCTGCTTAGGTTGGCGGTCGATGTCAGCCCTATATATAAACACGTTTTCACGGTTTGTTACGTGACCCGACGGTTGGGTAAGAGGACAGTGTCACCTCTCTGTATAAACACATTTTCACTGTTCGTCATTAATCTCATGTGGGTGTCGCCGCATATGCTTCCCGTGACATTCCTTCAACTCATTGCTCTCAGTCGCCAATATCGAAGGCGTTTTGACGACAGCATGATGGGGCTGTCCTGTGGTGAGGTTGTGTTCGATGTGGTTCCTTTTCCCGTGTCTTCTGCCGCTTTCAACCCTAAAATACCATCCTTACCAGTTACATCGATATATATAGAGTTTTGCGTATGGGTTTCGGTGATGCTACATACATGTATTCTCTCCACTGTTAGGCGTCTTACTTCGTCTTACTGAGACCGGTCTTCTGTTTCCGCCTCTCACGTATGCTGACAGCACTATTCTGCAGTAGATACAAACCCTACCCGAAGTACTAACCTAACGCCTTAAGCACTCGTTATCTTTAGCAACACAGGAAGTCTCTGCGGAGCGACATGCTTCTGGCGTGTTTGCGTAACATGCACGTGTCGCGTGATGCTAACCACAGACCTCAGTCTAGCACCGAAGTGCGCTATGGAGTGCAAAACTCCGAACACGCCACAACGCTATGTTGCACGTACATGGCCTGTCTTGTTCTTCAGAGAGCAGTCTGAAATTGAAGGGTTTAGATTACAGGTCATACATAATCATTTACAGTACCTGTCATTTCGCTTCAGGAATGATGTGTACATTAGAACCCTACTGGAGATTCCAATATACTGTACCTGAATTTGAAACTTTAAGGCGGGCTTTCATTTTAGTATTTAATTTACGATAATTTAATAAGCAAACCCATACATTTTAACTTCAGACTCTTATTCATAAAAATACTTCCGCCCGGGATCGAAGTGGGGACCTTGCGCGTGTGAGGCGCACGTCATAACTGCTACACTACGGTAACACAAGACATACCATACTAAAAATTTGTTACAAACATTGCGTTTCCTAGTCACCTATTTCTCTGAACAGCATTCATCAACTGACCATTTCAGTGGCGATGCAATGTTTTCTGTATAGTATATATATATATATATATATATTCAGAGGGCTAAGCAGTAACATTTCAATGTGTTCTGCTAATTACTTATGATTACACAAAAACAGTAAAGCAATGACATAAATCATAATTTGGGACCTATTTACTTACTTACTCAGTGCACCAGAATCCTTAATGAGAAGCTAACCGGTTTTCAGCTAGTCAAGAAATTCCCCGCATTTTATGGAACCCGAGGGTTCATTACCGCATTCACAAGTGCCCGCTACCTGTCCCTTACTGAGCCAGCTCGATCCAGTCCATACCTCCACATCCCACTTCCTAAAGATCAATCTTAATATTATCCTCCCATCTACGCCTGCGTCTCCCAAGTGGTCTCTTTCCCTCAGGTTTCCCCACCAAAACCCTGTATATGCCTCTCCTTTCTCCCCCATACGCGCCAAATGCCCCGCCCATCTCATTCTTCTCGATTTTATCGCCCGAACAATACTGAGTACAGATCATTAAGCTCCTCATTATGTAGTTTTCTCCATTCCCTTGTTACCTCGTCCCTCTTGGGCACAAATATTCTCCTCAACACCCTCAGCCTACGTTCCTCCCTCAAAGTCAGCGACCAAGTTTCACACCCATACATAACAACAGCAAAATTATAGTTCTGTATATCTTAATCTTTAAATTTTTGGATAGCAGACTGGAAGACAGAAGATTTTGCACCGAATGATAGCAAGCATTCCCTGACTTCAGTCTGCTCTTAATTTCTTCCTGAATAGAGTTTTGATTTGTTAAGGTTTTTCATAGTGCTAATGTTTCGTAACAAGATACGTTTTTACAGTGCAGAGTTATCACCTCGCCGAAACCCCAAGCTGGAGCACCACCCCTTGTTGGCTGTCCGCGACTGTTTATTCAATATATTCGCAGCTCTCCTCCATACTGGACGCCATTCCTCCATCCGCAACCTGAGGACACACCATGCTGTGGTGACAGGGACCCACTTATCAATGTATTAGGGACTCAAAGTACATAAACCCCGCAGTCCAATTAAGTCTGCTTCCAGAGAGCATTGTTTCATTTTTACATGGGGATAGACAGGCAATCAGCTTCCACAAGATACTATTTTATCTCAAGACATGACTGTTGTCCCAAAAAGACCATGTTAATGGCAATGTATCATATTCTCCCTGAATACCTTTAAAGATGAAAAACTAGTGGCTCCTACATACTCCAGCAGTATTATCTAGCCATCATCAGGGAGGCGACACCAAAATTTCTTTAAAACACACAGCAATAAAATAGGTCACAATACGCATACATATGTTGTGGTATCAATAATGCAGAATTTTCCTGGTTTTGGTTAAAATGTTACACACACACACACACACACACACACACACACATATATATATATATATATATATTTATTCATTTATTTATTTCTATACATATTGTGACCTAGTTTATTGCTGTATGTTTTAAAGAAATTTTGATGTTGGCGCAGTGAAGATGGCGAGATAACGCAAAAATATGTAGGAGATGTGTAAAAGACAGTATACACAAATTATTTTTTTTTTGTTATTTTCCTAATGGTAGGTACATTCATTATTTATCACTGACCTATGTGACCAATAAAAATAAAATATTAATATTACACCATAAGTACTGTAAATACTATAAACAGCATTCAAGGTAAATATAAAAAATTAATAGTAAGGAGTAGTCACAAAAATAGTTGTCTAAAAGAAGCAAAGTCAGTTTTCCATCAATTTTGTCCTGGCCTCCCAGTATCGCTCACACTCTGTCCTATTAAATAGTGTGGTACATTTTCCTAAATGGTTTCTGTCCATGGGATCACGGAGGCTGCATAGCATGCAGTAGGGGTCGGGGTGGATTCCAATGCGGTGAAGATGTGTACCCAGACTATCATGCCCAATGCACAATCGAAAAACTGCAACTGCCGTTCTTCTTGGCCAGTCTGGTATTTTGGTTATTTCTTGCTTCCATGGTTTTTGGGATAACTTTGTCTCTAGTTCATATCTGTATCCACACTGAAACACCTGTTTTAAATGTAGTTTGATAGAATGGTAAGATGTTTCTCTAATATGTGTTTGTGTAATTTTGGCACCCTTTTTGTCCAGTGGCATCAGCATGTTCATTCCCTGCAATTTGGCAGTGTCCTGGTATCCATTGCAATGCAATTTGTTTATGTGTTGCTCCAAGTTGTCATATTAGGGTCTGGCAGTCTCTGGCTTCTGTTGATATCACAGTTTCTGTTCATCCCACAGATAGCATTGCAGCCTTTGAGTCAGAAAACATAACAGCTCTTTCAAATTTGTTCTGGTGTAGGTTCAGCAGACGTAGTGCCATGCATATGGCTTCAATTTCTCCATCAAAGGCAGTGGAGTGCTGTCCCAATGGCATACAGCAGGAGAAAAGTTCACAGTAAATGCCAGCACCAACATTTATGCATCCATCCATTTGAGAGCCATCTGTGAAAATGTGTAACCACTTGTTTGGAGGGTACCTCAAAGTGATGCACCCTGGGCAACGTTCTTTACAGCTAAGTGATCTAGGCTACAACCCTGGCCTAGCAACCTAACTAATTAATTAGTATACATAAATTATAGAATAGTGCATTTGTTGCTGTTACAACAGGTTTCACTACAACACAATTCACGAAATTAGCAATGTAAAGCCTGTAGAGATATTACAAAACTGTAGTTTAAGGGATATGAAATGACATTCTGAATGTTTTAATAAAAAATTAAAAGTTTATCAGTTTCATCACTGAATGCTATCCTATATTTCTTGAACAAGCAGTCTACTCCAAAAGGGAATATGATGAATGCTGTTTTCTGGCATAATGCCTTATAGTCTAATAGAAACTTCCTGACATTTTGGAGGAAGATCCAGCAGGTTCCTCAGAAATAGTGGTAAATTTGTACTATACTACAAACTGACACATCCCAGAAAAGAATATTTTTCATTCACAGCTATAAGAACCCCATCTACAAGCTCAATAATACTCCTCTCTGCCTCTTTCACAAACTCTGACCATCCATATATTTTCTAGTAGAATTCAGTCCAATTATAAATGTATCAGTGACAACAAGTTCCTAACTTTGTGTCAGCAACATGGCTGATTTCAAAATTGTACGAGGAAATTACTGTACTTTTTCACTGAATAACTTCAGTAACTCCTTGCCAGCATGAAAAAATGCACAGATTATGAAATGTATGGACTATGTAAAAGTTCTGACATGTTTGCTGTTATTTACTACAGATCCTAACTTTGAATTTTTCAAGTAAAACGCTTGTCAATTCAAGCAGAAAATGTATGTTACAGTACAGCAACTATGACATTTTAGGTAGGCACAGTGTTGGATTACTGAAGTACTGGGATTAGGAGTTCAACTGTCACTTTGGGCATTGACACACATAAACATTTTTGTAGGTACGGCCTCCGATAAGGAGGGCAGCTGCGAATAAATTGAATAAGCAGTCGCGGACAGCCGACGAGGGGTGGTCCTCCAGCTTGGGGGTTGGGCGAGGTGCTAACAACCCCTCCCTGTTAAAA
>Ga0123355_10007173_pt1 | contig 16644 bp, 11 predicted proteins | sample TergutEmb28metaG_3_FD_89872 | JGI IMG/M metagenome (GOLD analysis project Ga0123355, IMG submission 89872) | Embiratermes neotenicus P1 segment gut microbial communities from Petit-Saut dam, French Guiana - Emb289 P1 | ecosystem: Host-associated > Arthropoda: Insects > Digestive system > Gut ...
ACACACACACACACACACACTCACTCACGACACACGTAGCTCAAGATGGGCAACTTGACACTGTTAAGGAGATTACTGCTCAATACAGCAACGTTTAAAAGATGGCAGATCAAGTACAGTACTCTGCACGGGCAGCGAAACGGACGGCTCTGATTTTCGGTGTGGTGGGGATGGTTAAGCAAGTGCGGATCGTATACAAGACAGTTTAACACTGGCACTCACAGCGGTGCTAATGAAGTTTAAAGTCTTCTGGGATGTGACGCCGTACCGCCTGGGTACGGGCGTTTCCAAGAAGCGCGACGCATTCATCGTCAGGGTCAAGCAGACCAACAAAACATCGGTGGGCCATTTACCAGTCGACACTGCGTAATCTCCCAGAAGAATTAATTAATTCTTAAGAATCAAGATTTTGCAGGAACGTAACTGAACAAAACGGGAAGAAAATTCTTACTGACGGGAGCACATCTTGCCGCCCCAGCACACAGCAGTTATGGCCAGTGCCACGTACAAAGAAGTTCGCACGGGGTCAGCAGATGCGGAACTGATCTGTGGCGCTCAGCAAGCGTTGGGCAACTCTCGACGTGCCTGCGCTGTAAATATGTTGCAGTTGAGTCAGTGGTGAAGCACCGTTAGGACAGGCCGAGCAGCAGTGACCTCGTGCACCTCCATCTGCACTCGCCCAGCGGCTGCACTCCGCCCAGAAGAACGGATCGTATGCCACAAATTGCGGCCCGTCAATATCCAGCAGAATACGATAAATTATTCAGGCCGCAGTGGCCAACACGCTCTGCTGGTGTTCAAATCAGACAGCAGAGCTAGTCATTACCGTAACGACATGAAAGTTGTAAATTCTGAAAAATGGGTTACACGGACACTTATTCCTAATTTATCACCATATTATGCCGCAAAAGCATCACGAAGTTGTTCACGATTATTCTACAACTTCAAATTTACCTTCCATATGCGATCCGTCGTGGGGAGAGAGAGACGGGTTTTTCGTACAAAAACTTCGGTTTACCGCTGTCGGTAAATTCCAGCAAGCTCAACACTCATTCAGTCGCCTATTGTCGACGCTACATATTTTTCCCAAGAGTCAATATCCTGAACTAACGCTCCAGCTCAACCAAAGATCAGAACCCTGTTCCTCCCACAGACGCTTATTAAAGCTTAAGAACCTGTCCAATAAATACGACGAACTTTCAGCGGACCAGAACTGTGACTGTCTCGTTACCACCCTGACCTTGACATAACAGTCAATGAAAAAAGTGTAAGGCAGTGAGTGATGAACATATGGAAGGGGATGAGAGATAAAGAAACGGGAGGGAGTGACGAATGCATTTTGGAAGAGAAGTCGTGTTGAAGCAATGGGAGGGAGTGAAGGCTGAAGACTCGAATGACATCAAGCATTAAAGTACAAGGACGACCTCCCCGGCATACTAACCGGCGCTCTATCAGATCTTTCCGTGGCTGGTCCCTGTGCACCCAGCACAGTCCGAGACACAAGCACGCCCTATGCACGCCAATTTCAGCCACACCGCTCGATGTAACAGCTGTAACGCACAGTACGGCCTCAGCCCAACGTCAGACACCACAAATGCGACACAGTTTCAACACATCTCTCAGCTCTGTTACTTACAAAAAGCTTGGCTAAACATCGCTACCATCCCCAGCTGTATGGGCCGGGATAGCTCAGTCGGTATAGCGGCGCGCTAGAGGCTCGACGGTCTGGGGATCGAATCCCGGTGGGGGGGGGGTGAGATTTTCATCACCTGTCCAGACCGGCCCTGAGGCCCAACCACCCTCCTATACAATGGGTACGAAGTCTTTCCCGGGGTTAAGCGGCCGGGGCGTGGCGTTGACCACACACCTCCATCTAGCGCCGAGGTTACAGAAAGAGTAGAGCTATACCTCTACTCGCCCTCTGGGCCTTCGTGACCTGTTCTAGGGTGAAGTTTACCTTTTTACCATCCCTAACTGTCCATGGAGATACCACCAGCACTATCATCATCATCATCATCATCATCATCGGATTTGACACAGCTGTATTGCTATTGCAGGCTGCTACCGAAGTCTCCGACGAACACGCAGCCTCCACCTTCAGGTTTAAAGGAAACGAGCTCCAGCTGATGCTAAGCAATTACTGCCAGCTGCAGTATTTATACTAACTACTCCAACATAACACAATCATGTATGCTGCAAGTTGCAACAAACTTAAGCGATTATAAAGAATTCGTCTTCCTGTATTTACCAGCACCTCTGTGCAGAACAACTTGGCACACACTGGCCCAGATGGGAGTGGGGTGATGGCGTGCACACCGATTCATTAGAGCGGTTTAAGCCCGGAGGCTGTTGTGAAGATTGTACTAAGCCCCCGGCGTCCATAAAATTCAAACTTCATTACCAGCTGAGAAACCATAAGCTTCTAGAGGAACCTGCAATGTGCACTGGTTACTAAATTGTTGTTACTGACTAATAACTCAGTCGGTACAGCGACTCGCTGGGGGTGGACGGTCCGGGATCGAATCCCGGTGGGGGGGCGAGATTTTCCGCACCCGTCCAGACCGGCCCTGGGGCCCACCCAACCTCCTATACAATGGTTACCGGGTCTTTTCCGGGGGTAAATTGGCCGGAAGGGTGGCGTTGACCACCCACCCACATCTACCGCCGAGGTTAAAGTAAGAGTAGAGCTATACCTCTCCTCACCCTCTAGGCCTTCGTGGCCTGTTGTAGAGTGGCCTTTACCTTTACCTGGTCTGCCTGCTGCACTGAAGGCTGCCGAACACTGGCAGATACGAACAGCCAGCAGCAGTGCAGAATGCCTGGCTGTGTTGCCGTAGGAGGCAGGTCAACTGCACACTTGACTTTCTCAACACTTGGTGTCACTCACGGCTATTAGGTTTGACGCAATTCACCCCGCTGTGCTACGATTAACACTGACAATATATTATATACACATTACAATGACATTACACGGGAGCTGACAGTTATAGAGCAATGAAAAGAATGGCTTGCAACAATTCCAGATGGAAAGCTGCCAACCAATCGAAAGATTGAAGGATAAGAAGAAGACAATGACATTTGTACAATTCGTGAGACCTCACAAATTGTAAAATATATTTCTAATGCATGTCCACTTTGGTTTCAGATAACGCAGCCTTGATAAATGACGGAGGGTCGACACATGACCCAAACACGTAGTATACACTTTTACATAATTTAAAACACTGTACTGTCTGACCGAAATATACAATTTATTGCCAGTTACAACTATCTACCAAACGCCTATTATGCTCTAACACTACTACACCACTCGCTGGTACGTGCATGTCACACGATTCTGTCACCCACACGCACAGCTGTGACCATCTTTCTGTTGCCTGTGCACAAGCCTCTAGATGGACCGACCTAAGGAAGATCTGAGTTCCGTCAAATGTGTACAGCTGGCATCGGCCTGACCGTGACACCAGAAGGGACACAGACGATAACACTAAAGGTGTAGCTGTCAATCGGTATTGCGACCACCCCACGTTAAACAGAATTCTGGAGCCCACCCACCCTCATACTCGAAGGGTACCGGGGGTAAAGCGGCCGGAACGGGAGGCTGACCACTCACCTCCAGCTTACGAATGAGTGGAGCTGCACGTTCACTCCCCCCTCCCCCCCATGCCATCATGGCGTGGCCAGGCATAACGGCACCTCCGGTTCTCAGCCCACAGCGAGTCCAACCGCCTTCTGTATCTAAACGACAAGCAGGCAAGTACACGAAATGTCAGGAAGCAGGATAAACAACCTCTGGCAAGCTTTCGCACAATTTTATGGCCTTCCACAAGCTACTTCGTATGGTACGTCCTCCACAGTTAGCTTCAGCACCTCTGCACACGCGCGTAGCTGTGGGCTTCAGTACAATTTGATTTACTTCTCGAAAACGTCAGCCCCGAGGGTTTACGCCCTGCCACCGGATGCTGAAACATACAAGCTACTTGAGAACCAGTCTCTTCGAACACACACACACACACACACACACACACTTCAGGAACGGTCTAGAACATTTCATAAATTCCACGAGACTGGCACAGTTTAATTTTTCTTTCAAAACCCAGTGACAAACAGACACACCACCTGCTGCAACATTCAGACCCTCATACTCTGTACGTACGAACCCTGTACAATTCTCAGCGCCCATTATTCCCCTAACATCACTAACAGGCTAGTCTGTATAATAGAGATGACTGTGTCCTCTGTGAAGTCGGAAGTGACATGAACGTCAGTCTTCCTTGGGTTGCAACAAGTTGAAGCCCAGTGGTCACTGTATGTACCGCAAAGTGGTCACTATATGTACCGCCAGTTCAACATCCAACAATTCTACGTTCTACCCACACAGTGTATTTATGTTTTGTGTGGATCTCAGAACAAACAGCGATTGTATCCGTATACAGCATTAACTGACTGGTTTTTATAAGAGAGGAAGTGTTTACTGCGCGGTACGGACTGGGTCTTTTACTGCAATTCAGGCCGGTTCTCTCGTGTTGGCCGTGCCATGGATCGGGCTCTTAGTGACGGGCCTCTCACAGCGGGGGACCGAGATCGATCCCAGGTCAGTCCATGTGAGATGTGTGGTGAACAAGGTGGCAATCGGACAGGTTGTTCTCCCAGTTCTTCAGTTTTCACCTGTCAGTATCATTCCACCAACGCTCCATACTCCGTCATCTACATGTTGCTCTTTCCAGACGGACAAATGAACGAATCCTGGGAACCTTCCAACAATCGGTCAGCAATGGACAGAGGAGCAGTGTCAATGTTTAGAGAGTCACACAAATGCACATATATCTCAGGACAGACCAGCTCATGTACTTCCGTGGATTTTCTGCACAAAGGTGGAGAAAAGCCGTACAGAGCGCGAGGTCGAGACAAGGCGACAAACAATGGTGACAGTATCTTCGTGCGGGGGGTTGGGGGCGGATTAAGGAATCCAAAGAAATGATTGCCAATATTTGATCTGTGACGATTGGATCGAAGGGGTGTTTTCGCCGTACGAAAACAGAAGAAGTGGCAACGCTGCACTCTAGGTTCCACGCACTATTGATTTCGTGTGAGCTGCAATCAGAAACCTGGCGGCACGGCCCGGGACCGAGCCTTGCAGGGGCAGAGGCCGCCGAGGAAGCCCGACGACAGCCGAAAACCAGAAGGTGCTCCCCGCCTGACCGCCAAATCCTAACCTCACTCTTATCCTATAAAAACGCTTCCTTTTCTAATTTCTGGTCCCGTACACCGTAAGCGGCTGATTAAGGCGTCCTCCAGGAAGGTCTGAGCAAACCATGACCTCAGGATTACAAGCACAAAGTTCGTTACATTGGACGAGACCGCAGTACCTGAACTGTGTCTCCATCTAGTCACATGAAAGGTGGTGCGCTGCAAAATAACATAAGCAGGTGGTGTGGAGCCGAAATCGCATACAGCATACAGTGCACGACAGGTCATTGCCTAATTCGACACTTTTGCTGTAGCCTTTCAAGGTCTGCAGAGGAAGAGGATATGTGGCCATAGCACACCGAGTGGGCACGTCAATTTCGTGCATGGACGGTATCCAGAGCCCGAGCAGTGCTCACTAGACTGTGTGGTCGGGGGAAAAAATCTAGCGAGTCAAGTTGGAGTGTTAAGTATTGTGAAATGGCTTGAAGGCATACCGCGGGAAGAAAGGAGAGTAGAAAAGTAGATAAAACGGGGGTGGGGTGGGGTGGGGTGGGCGCTGTATTTCGTGGGAAAATCAGAGTTGCAAGAAGTGCTGGCATGAAACAGATGACGACGCGGCGTTTTATTTTCTGGTTAACAGCAAATCGCATAATTTGGCAAGCTAATTTGTAAGTCCCCAAAGCAAAGGGTGTAACTTCGATGAATTTAAATTAGGGGTGGCGTGGGGGGAAAGGGGCTGCATACGATACAGGCACAGGCAGTAATTAATAACTGTCAACCTGGAAACTGCATCGGTAGTCTTTATACGCTGCATACTTCTTACACTGGAGCTTACAGTTGACAGTATGAACATCTGAAACAAGACTGGGGATCTAATGTGAGTGACTGTCGACTGCCTACCCCCTACACCCTTCACCTACCAACAGTTACCTCAACTACAACGGTTAAAATCAACAGACTGCTACGAATAAAGGGGGAAATATACTTCTCACCCACCTGCCAACAAATCTACAATACAAACGACATCTATACACACCCCAATTACCATTCAATACAAACCGATTAACTGTACACATGAGATCTCAAATGTATATATATACATATAAACAAAAATCCAGTACCTGTTCTCAGTAATTTTGACGTATGTATTACCTGCAGCAGGTCCCTCGGACCGAAACATGCTGTCAACACAGCTACATAGTAAACAACCCCTAGTTGTTACAGGCGACATCTTTCTGTATCTTTTATCTTTCACCTCTTATGCACATCCTGATGAAGGCTGGCTGAAAGGCGAAACAAGTACATGTGGGTACGCAGATTTATACCACTACAGTGTAAGTTGTGTTTGCGACACAACAGGGTTACTGCGTGACAGCTGACAACACGAGATGGAAGCAACTTCAGAAGAAAACCGCGGACGTGCGTCCAGATGCTACGTCGCAGGACCTTCCGCACACATACTGACGTGCAGCCAGCAACCCGGCACACAATGGAACACGGACATTGCCTATGATCGACCTAAAATATGCGGTTCCGCTGTACCATAAGAAACATTACAAATGTCGTACAATGCGCGCCAGAACGACTTCCCACAAATAATAATGGATGCACGAACACTGCGAGTGGCCTCTCACGGGAACACCAGGCAGGCACCACACAACTCAACAAGGTTTCAGATCCTCCCTCCTGGTTCCTCACCCCTGACGATAATCTTGCCCGCAAACAGTCGACATCCGGACAGCAGTTTGGCACTCGCTCTGATCCAGACGAAGGATCAGCCGTTACGCTGTCACTGCACTGGATTCTCAGGTACGTCCGAAGATGACCAACGGCAAGGACCTCCCTCCGCTCTCACGATTGTCTTCGCTGATGAACGTCGCCACGATTCTCAGTTAACGCAGCGGCACAGCAACATTACACGCGCGTCTCCCAAAAACGTAAAGAGGATGCACACACCGCAATGAGTGCCGTGTTGAATGCCATTTCTTGGCGTTCAACACGGCACATGGTCTCTCGGTACCCGTGATTTCATTTACGCCCACAAGAGAAGTGCGACTTGCCCCGCGGCGACATCCGTGTAAGTCACACATACCTGATGCATATCTCTCGTGCTGACCGTTACCCAGATCGGACGATAAATTTGGGAAGTGTGGACAGAAATTCACTGCAGACCCCAAGTAAGGTGTTGCTTGCACAGCGACCGATTTTCACGAAACTCGGAATCACATACTTAAGCCTCCCCTGTCGCGAATGAATGCCTCATCGGGCGAAAAATATAGAAAATAGGGCAGATATACATGTATGACGTAATGCAGTGCGCCTTTCACTGCGCCGGCTTTCACGGCACAAACAGCCGCTTAACCGCACTAGGCACAGACGGCCTACACCGAATTTCACCTGAACCCATTAAAATGTATAAGGATGGCGAAGAGGAATCGTTCACGTCATTACATGACGTCACTGAGCCGAATTTCGTCGTGTTACTGGAAAAGTGTGGACAAAACAGGAGGCTGGAGAACACAGCAGAACTGGCAGGTTAGCAGTCTGTAGCGATCTTCACCAAACAATATTATGATGTACAAATCGAGGATTAGATGGGTGGGGTATGTAACAGGCATATGACAACTGCACACACCAATATGGTCACCAGTCCACACGCGAACGGACCAATCAGAAGACGTTAAGGAAGGCGGCAGAATAATATTAGAACTTGATTTCAAAGCTTTCGCTGTGTTCTGAATGTTGTATGCTTTCTTCTGGGTAATTCCCCGTCTTCTGAATTTTGTATGCCGACGTTTCGGAACAGTTCCAAAACGTCGGCATATAAAATTCAGACGCCAGGGAATTATGCAGAAGAAACCATACAATATTAGAACTGTTCACTGAGACGCGAGGTAGGAGGTGGAATCGATTAATCTGGCTGAAGGCATGAGCCGGCGACGGTAGTGAAAGTTCCGGATATGCACAGGCAACCGGTTCACGGCCGTCAGCTTCTTTACGGCAGCTCTGCACCACGGACTGCGCTATTTATTTATTTGTGGGACGTCGGTATAGCGACTCGCTACGGGCTGGACGGTCCGCGGATCTGATCCCGGTGGAGGCGAGATTTTCCGCACCCGTCCAGACCGGCCCTGGGGTTCACCCAGCCTCCTATATAATGGGGTACCGGGTCTCTTTACCGGGGGTAAAGCGGCAGGAGGATGGCGCTGACCACCCACCCCCATACAGAGCCGAGATTAATGAAAGAGTAAAGCTATACCTCTACTCCCCCTCTGGACCTTCATGGCATGTTACAGGGTGAACTTTTTACCTGTTATTTACTGATTTACTGTAAAGATTATTGATTTCGTTTTATTACTCAGTCGCCAATTTTCTGTTCCTTAAGTTCATTGGCCAGTTAGTTAATTAGTCTGTCAGTCAGCTAACAACTAGTAAGCCACAAGTTTACTTTTCTGCCACTTACACCCACTCCGTTTGCGGTGGGCTGTCTGCCCTTATATTCGCACTACAATCAGTTCCAGCCACACAACTGTACAGTGCCTGCAACACTACTTCATTTACAACAAGAAAACCGACTCCACATAATCAGACGTCAATTCGAACATGAGTTTGGATTGGAACCGTCAGAACATACTTTTATAAAACCAATACGAAAAAAAGTTGAAGGCAGAATTTCCTTTCTTCAAGTGTTGAAGCACACAAAGGCCGAGAAGTTCAAGGTGAAGCGAGCCGTGAAATGTTGGCAGCCAGTGTCATGTAAAATTCAGCTGGCTCAATGGTTAATCAATTGCCAGCCAGCACTTCAAAACTTGGGAGGCCCTTGGTCCTGTTTTCAATATGGCTTCTTGCGAAGTCACAACTTTCACTTCCAGGATGCTACAGCAGTCCTCCTGCTCTTTCTCGCACTCTGTCAGCATCTCTTCAGAACATCCACTGACTGCGTCTTCATCGCTCGGGCACAGGACAACCACGACATCTCCCTTTTCACTACCCACACTTAACCCGAACATCACAAGACACTAACGCCAGTTGGCACAGCATCGTTAATCAATCAACAATTCAATCGAAACAGACTAAAACCACTTCATGATAAACAGCATAACTTGAGTCGACAGTGACCGCTTTTCAAAAAATTCCAGCACAGCGAGTCTGACAGGCCAAAACAGGTAAGTCAGATCCCAGCGCTCCATGACGCAGGCACTGTGTTACTCCGCCGTTGCTGCTAACAGAACGTCCTGCCTTAACGCAACCGAAACGTCGCCGTGTCCTTGTGGCCTGCCTTCGTTTGTGCAGCCAAATGCGCCAGGCCAAGAGAGATGACGCTTGTCTGTACCGCACACTTTTTAATGCGCTTACAGAAGTCACGGCTAGTCTCCGACAGCACATCCGGAAGGCTCGACACTGTTGGCGCTCCAACACCAGGTACGACCCACAGTCGGTCCTTCCACCACCTCTCGCTCACAAAGACAATTTCCGTATCATTCTCCGTAATGTTCTCCTCCCGTGTCCTATCAGGTCTTCCAGCTGAGCGTTTTCCAACAGACTATCACGCCACAAGTGTGAACGTATTCCTTCACTCCCACCTACACTGCCCTACCGTCAAGACGCGCGGTGGTCTCGGCGGTAAAGTCACGCATTCCAACCTCACCCTCGCGCATTTCCCGTAAAGCTCCTTCCTATTACGCGTGACTGACGGTCTTTCCCCACGTTACGGACAGTTTTCACACTTACACAAAACCTTACAGCAGTGACCGTGGTAGTAACAAGCACCCTGACTGGCATCTGCTTCCCCGAGTTCTCAGACAAGGCTGAAACATTGCTGAGAGACAATGCACAGCATGTCGCACTGTCGTGTACACACCCACAACACCAAACGTGTGCACATACACCACGTTGATTTCTTCGCACCGCGCCATGCTTCAGTCGTCGGTTGACCATCATCACCACCGGAAATTACTGACGGAATGATCTGGATTATTTTGTGTGTGGCTTTGGACAATAAACATGCAGTGCATTAACAGGCCTTATGGACACGTATTACGTGACACTTCCCTAAAACCATTAATGATACCTTCACTACCTGCCAATGGCATTTCTGTAACATTACCTGATGATTGTCAACCAAAGACTGAAAAGACCTGGACTGAGAATCAATCTGTTATGCGTGGACACACGCGTACTGTCACGGTACGTATGTGCGTACACACACGGTGACCGACAAAACAATTCAAGGTTAAGTTACGTTACTGCTGGGCGAATTGATTTGCTGGTACTGCTGTTTGCTGTTTGTAGGGCAATTACTGCGCCCCTCACAAACTGCACGTGCATAAAGAAGTTCGACTAACTGATTTGGACGCGTCTCGAACTCATATGGCTGCTACGCCTTCATTAAATTATTACGTAACAGCGTAGCTGGCAAAGTGACTACGCTACTGGTTCGATTCCCGGCAAAGGCTGGAGACTCTTCCCTTCTCGAAAACGTCCAGACGTTTCGGAGCTACCTAACCTCCCATTCAATGAGTACCGACAGTTATTTCCTTGGGAGCCAAGAGACCGGGACATGAAGCTCACTAACCGCTCTGCGTCATGTGATGCCAACATTAGGAATGAGTGGAGCCATACCTCTACTCTCTCTATATCGCTATGGCGCGCACAGGCACAGCAACATTCCAGTGCTTGACACTGCTCTGTTCTCCTACCGTCAGCAATTCAAAGAATGCAAATATCGGCACTAACTCAGGTTACTATTTCTGGGCTCTGACAACGCAGGCATATTTCCGTCTGTCAACATCCCACTGCCATTATGTATTTCCCAGACACTGTTCAAATACGACGGAAACACGCGGCACTGCCAATGAATCACATAACGCCTACTAATAATTGTGCAATAGGACGATGCTTTAACGATTCCAGTCACAGTTGCACCATTTTACATCGCTACATCATGTGGCCACGCTCACATCAAGGGTACGTATAAATACATAAATACATATGTAATCAGCATATACTGAAACAAATACATGCAAATGACTGTCTTCTGGGGTTTCACACCGTGTAGGATAATATTTTGCCCCGACTTTCCTCCGAAATGTCGGAACAAACAAACAAACAAACAAACACACACACCTCACCCTACACGACACAAACAGCCTCAAGACCATCGTCCGAACTACCTGAACACTTCGACATGAACTCACGTACAGTAACGTACCCAATGCGTTGCGGTTCATTCTGCACTGAGCCATTACACACCCCTCCCCCTCTTATTTACGAGTATAAACACTTGGTGCATGCACAGAGAGCACCGACTGGGCCCCGTCTAATTTCGGTTCCCAAGGGTTTATTCACACTTGTAACTGAAACCTACTTCAAGTGAAGCTCAAGCACGTCTACTGCGCTTGCCCTCCAGCTGCTGCTGAATGCAAAGTTCAACGATACGGGTGGTGCGAAGACCAAGTCGCGGGACACACACACACACACACCGGTCAGTTCGGGACGCAGTCAACATGCGGTCACGTAATGCACTCATACCCGCATATGGCATGGCAGCCCCACCTTATCGACTGGGCGAAGTTCTAATTTCACTGTTAGTCAAAAACTTGTGACGCTCAAAATTTTAACAAAATCAAAAAGACAAGCAGGCTTACAGATAACAGCAGAGACGGGAAGAGTTTCTCTTTTCACATGATGACGCAGCGGTTCTCAAACAGTGCACGAGATACATAACATATACCCACACACACCAGTGTGCAGACCGCAACCTGTTATTGTACAGTGTGTACTCTCTATGTAATAATTATCTTGGGATTAGTAAGTGCTTGTGTCCAGTACTGCGCTCTTCAAGGTTATTACGTAGCGTGTTATGGTAATTTCTCACCAACGTTTCGGGGCAACCCATCAGTAGCAACTTGAGAGTCAGACCCTTCAAGATAATGCCGACAGACCCTTCAAGGTGGGCTCGAAAAGTTGTCCCGCAACGTCGGTAAGAAATCGCCACTACTCGCTGTGCAATAACCCAGCACAGCGCAGTTCTTTTCTACTTCGCGGCGGACGCCTGATATCACGCAAAGTGTTTGTGTCATTTTGATATGTTACAAAAACCGGTCAAGAACTCCCTGAAGGTGGCGTGAAGAAACGCCGAAAGGCGTCGGAGTTGAAGTCAAAAAGTGACTAGCTGCTGGCAAATAAAAGGTTATGTGACTGTGACTGTGACTGACAGCAGTTCAATTGCTGAAACAACACAAATTGTGTTGCACAAGCCCGCAGTGTACCGCTCAGCCCTCATCTTGACATCTCTGTTGGTTGCCACTGTCAAGTGCGCTAAGAAATTCACCGCAATACGGGATTGTCACAAACAGGCGGACAATTCGGACAACTTCCGTTCCGCCACTGGGAAGATGCGCGCAACAAGTCACTACAAGTCCTTTCCTAATATTCACCTTCATCCCCCGCCCAAGTGTGACGTCATATTATTTCTTCTAATCCACTGGAGAACGTCAAGGACAATCCGGAATGCTGTTAACGACAGCCCACGAGGATAAGGAACGTTGGTGTGGGGTGACAGTGCCTACGGCGGGCCGTGTGTCATGGTGTGCACCAAACGGCACACACGACACTCACAACATGAGACTGGGGTGTAGTATGTATCGCTGTAATAATGGCCGTCCGTCCGTCGCGCCATCAGTAGATAACATATGAAGTTACACATGACCGGGGGGGGGTTTGCAGACTAAGATAATGTTTTACAGTAATAGAACTATTCGGCATGCGATCTGGACAGTTAAATGACGGACCCGCGCTACATGTGCCGCTAATTCGTGGCCATCCTGTATTTCTTACAGGCGGTAAACATACGGCTGTACTCGCTTTACATAACAACGCTTAATCACCTACTGACGTTGTGCAGCGACGTCACGTAACATCCCACAACCTGTGGCTCGCAACTTCATCTGCTGGCGGAACAACTCGGGTCGCCCACCTTCACTGCTAGTTACCAAGGATCGTGAAGCTCTGCAGACTTCTGGCGCCTGCAACCTCCGCCCGCGGACATTCCGTCCTGTGTCTGCGCAACCTGAACATTCCACATCTTGCTGCGGGACAGACATTACAGGCTTACCACCCGCAGGCTACGGAAACAAAGACTGCTGATGCTAGGCAAGCACAACTTCAAGGGCACGAACGGGTCACACAGGCCACCGTACAATGATGGTAAGGTGCTATGCGGTCGCCACAGCAGACCCACACAATCACTGCCTACTCCAGAGATGGAAGGAGCGTGTCTTATTGCCAATAAACCAAGATTAAACTACGTGCAGATTCAGTTCCGTAAGTGCCCGCTACTACTGTTCAGTCCAGAATTTCCAGTCTTACAGGCTGCTGCCCAAAAACATAAAGATCACAATCTAAAGCAACCCATATACAAGCCGATACCAGAGGGTTCTAGGAGGGTGAGGCTCCCACAGTACGAGACAATCGGCACATGAAGGTGGTAAGGCTGTCAGCCTTACGCACTGGCCATCTTTACCCCCAGGAAATATTCCTCGTACCCATTTCTGTCACAGGCTACGTCGAGCCCAGGGACCATAGTGCGGCCGAAGGATTATGGCAATGCTAAATTCCAGTGACACCAGGGCATCTTACCCGCCACCTGCCAGCTCCCAGCGCAGTGGCTCCATCAGGTGCGCCACCGCATGCCCCAAATTAAAATATACCTTAACTACAATTTTGAATGTTGTTTTAGAGAGGCGTGAAGCTTGGTCTCTCACATTACGGGAACACATGCTGCGGCCGTATGTGACAGAACAGGGTTTTGTGGAAGAAATTTAGGTCGAAGAAGGACGAGGTAAACCGGTGATTGGATAAAACTACAAAAAGAGGGGCTTCATGTTTAGCACGCCTTACAAATACTTCTAGGGCGATAAAAAATAACGGAATGGGAGGGGAATGCAGCATGGGCGGCTGGGAAATGCATACAGCGTTTTGGTGAACAACCCTGAAAGAAAGATCCTACTAGGAACGCGTAGGCGTAGAAGGGAGGACATTAAAATGGATCTTAAACAAGATGGAAGAGGCTCGGACTGGATCAGCGACAAGAGGTGGGCTGTTATGAACAAGGTAATGAACTTCGGGTTCCATACAACGCAGAGCATGTTGACTGCCTACAGCACCAGTACTTTTCAAGAACGACGCTGCTCCATGCACCGAGCTACTGTCAGTTCATGTTTCATACAGCTACTGTCGACTCCTTCGCCATGGAGGAGGGAAAAGAGGGAAAAGAGGGAAAACTCTCTCCACCGGCCGGCACGAGATTACCGTTGCTGTTACAAACTCCAGAAAACTCAGGAAGGAGGCAACTTCTTAAAACCTCAGTTTCTTGAGGTCTCGAAATAATGAGAATGGTGAACGGAAGCTAATTCGAGAAAACCAGGTTTGAACAGAGCGCATGTTCAGCAACAACTACTAGCTGGTATCATTCAATACAAGAGATGGGTCTGCGAAGTCGGTGTTGTGACTTTGCTACACACTGGAAAATCCTCGGTTCCAATTCCGAACTGCCGAAAGATTTATCTATTCTCCGTAAAGTCCAGACTGCCTCTGGTGCCCACCCAGCCTCCTCTTCAGCGGGCACCGTAATTGTCCCCTAGGGGGTAAATCGGCCGGAGCGTAGGGCTGACCATTCACCTCCATCTAGTGTTAAGAATGAGTGGATTTACGTCTCCACTCACTCTACATACCTTCAATGCGTCTACAGGTACAACATTACCCTTTTACATTTAAGTACAGACACAGCTACCAGTTTATGTACCCTTGGACCGCCACCTGTTAACGCTGTTTGCATCTTTCAACGACTCATGCATACTTGCGTGATCCGTACGAATTTGCAATAAACAACCACCATGTCCCAAAACAGCATTCCCCGACTCGCCTCACCAATTGACACGTGTTTCCTGCGCGGTACGAACCGAACCTTCGCACATAATACAGAAACACTTTAGACGTCACAGAGTCAGTTTCGCCGACATCCTTCCACTTCCAGCCGGTCATCTTCCTTTGTCATCCACTGTCCTTCTAGCCCTTCTGTGCCACTTCATCACAAATTCCATGAACATGATTCAGTTTACACACAACGCTGCATTTGCAACTATGCAGGTTTCAAGAAATTATCGCTACGAAACTGCGGGTCTGGTATTCTCCGAATCTGAATACAGAGCGCAACGCGCCATATCACGAGAGGGCAAAGGGGAATGGGAAAGAGTTAATTACAAATAAGCTAAATCAAAATAAATTAAATCAAAACAAGCAATGAAGTGTGACTACCAGCCGAAAACACATTGGGTAATCTGCCGCAGCTGAAAGTGGCGCACGGCAGGTCTGTAATTAAACAAGATTACGCAAAGCAATCACGTAAGTGCGTGTACAGAGAGTACATTTGTTAACAGTCCCGATGTGACTAGCTTACTGCGCACTGTTCGGGCTGCATCTTATCAATACGCCTCAACACCGCAACCAAGAGAATTAAGCAAGCACGCATATATATAGGCCTTAGGAGAGCCACAAACACCTTACCGGTACGATGCACAAAAACGTCCAGGCTACAACATCATTAACAAAAAGTGTCCCATTTATGTGGGTCCCGCAGCACAACAGTCACCAGATGTTCCGGCGGATACAGGCCTTCTATGCACTAAAGCTGCCACGCTCGGAGACATGATAAAAGAGACACGACGCACATACGATGCTCTGATTGCGTCGTTATGATTTCGGCTCCAAGTTCCTGCGTCACATACACATACACTCCGAAAATAAGCATTCCAACTGGAAATACCTAGCGTCAACAGTGCAACTTCACGCTACAGGCTGGCTGTGCAACTGACAATGGAACTCCCTGTACTTAGAGATCCCACGGATTCAAGAGAAGCAGCTGCAACATAAATCGGACGTACTGTCCGCAGACAAAGAACGCTTATTTGAAGACATCCTCCCTCCGTCTGACTGTCCGTGAGCCAGTACCAGACACTGAGAGGTCTGTAGAATTTTCACGACAGTCCGTCGGTACATAAGCTATTTGCAAAACCTTCTATGGAACGCGTGGGTTCTGTGGAGTCTATTCAGGTCACACTGTACCAAAATATGTCAATGAACTGCTACCCGTTTTCCATATCTCTTGGCTGATTTTGCGGGAACTCTGAACACACGACCTACACGGAATATCGGCAAGCAACTGCGAGACTCGTAAAAATCGGCGAACTGAAAGGCATACTTGACGTAGGCGTCAATGAATTTCTATATAATGATTCTCGAACTTACTGCCTGATGTGCGTGAAATTCGGCGTACGAAATCGGAACGAAATGCTGTCAAGCATTCGTGAGGTCGTGAAGATCGAGGCTGGGAAGGCCGAACTTTCCTTGCGGGCGTAAATGGAATTACATCGCAACGAAGCCGTGCCAAAGTCT
>Ga0123355_10007174_pt1 | contig 16643 bp, 11 predicted proteins | sample TergutEmb28metaG_3_FD_89872 | JGI IMG/M metagenome (GOLD analysis project Ga0123355, IMG submission 89872) | Embiratermes neotenicus P1 segment gut microbial communities from Petit-Saut dam, French Guiana - Emb289 P1 | ecosystem: Host-associated > Arthropoda: Insects > Digestive system > Gut ...
ATGGTCACACGATGACTGAAACATGTAGGAGTGAATTTTAATTAAGATTATGTGTTTTTAAGATATTCTATGTGAAGTATTTTAGAAAAGACATAATAAAAGTGCAAGTAGTTGGATCTCTTTGTATTAATAAAAATAATTTGAGATCTCAGTTTTATATGGCTGTATTTCATATATTCATTTAACCAAAACGTATGTAATGATATTTAATTTTATATTAAAATAGTGTATTAAAATGCGTATCATAATAGAGGTGCTACTACTTTTAAAAAATATATTAATGTTCTTCCTTCCAGTGTGCCAGTAGAACTTGTGTTGTGTGAGATTCACTGCAGAGAGGTAAGGTGTCGTCAGTAAAAGCATTGTTTTTATGAATAACTCATTTCCTTAAACTTACATATGTATGTGTGTGTGTAAATATATACAGGTTTATTCATAAGTCCATGAAACATGGTAGAAAACTGGCTGATGCCACAGTTGAATGAAGACAGTAATGATTACATCTTTCAACAAGACGGCTGCCCGGCTCACTACAAAGACGTGCGAGGGTATCTCAATTGAAACTTGCCACAGAGGTGGATAGGATGAACAGGAAAAGAAGATGACGCATTAATGCGGTGGCCACTCCAGTCCCCGGATTTAGCCCCGTGCGACTTTTTCTTCTGGGGGTTTGTGAAGGACACTGTCTTTGTGCCTCCACCCCCCACTAATCTCCAGATTTTCACAACCGTATCACTGCTGATGTGGCTCTTGTCGACCGTGATATGCTGACATGCGTGTGGAACAAGATGGACTATCGTATAGATGTCTGCCATATTACCAAAGGTGGACATATTGAGCATCTGTGAAATATGTAAAAAAAAAAAAAATTGGAGAGTTTCTCTCTCTATCAGCGTAAGAACTACCATGATCCATTGAGTAATTTATTTCTTGTGAATTTTTAAAATGTTTCATGGACTTATGAAAAACCCTGTATATATAAAATTTTAAATGAAGTTTTTATTTCCAGATCTAACCTTTTGTGGTAAACTGCACAGAATACAAATTTTTAACATGCATGTTGGAAGGAGTAACTTAAATAACATTTATAAAAGAAGTGCTACATCTGTTACATTATGCACTTTATTATTTTAATACATAATTCATTAACATTACATGGCTCACTTTAATACACAGGGTGTTCCTAAATTAGTTATACTAAAATTTGCTGTTGCAATGTCTGAACTAGACGTGACAATTTGGTCAGGTACGTTTGTAGCACATAGTCCTCAAGCTATAATGCAAACTGCCAGATTGCATTCCACTCATGCGGAGCTGCTTAGAAATCCTGCCAGTCCTCACGGAGTCATGTACTGGTGCAGAGCGTGCACAGTGTTGTTTGTAGTTTCAAGAATTGCAATTAACCACTTACGTTCCAAGAAAATTCAGGGCCAAGTGTTACAAAAAATCACCCCAGAGAATGACTATTTTAGCGTGATACAGTCGGGTTGTTGAAACTGGCTGTGTATCTCACAGGGAGACAGGCCAGGGCCAACCTTGTGTTGCAGGTGGGACGATAGTAAATGTGCGGCAGACATTCATTTGCAGTCCACAAAAATCAACTAAGCATTAAAGACATTAAAGACTAAGTTTTTGTTCCACCTCTTCCTGCAAGTTTGGAAGAACTCTGGTCATGGATAACAGAAGTGGTTACAACCATAGATGCAGGCATGATTCAGGATTTGGGATGAAATTGCTTACAGATGGGACATCTGCTGTGTGACACGAGGAAACCACATTGAACACCTGTGCATATCTGTAGGTTAAACTTAAACATACATTATATTGTGTGCTTTATATCCTAATACTGTAAGTTTTCTACTATCTGTGTTATTACACCTTAGTTTTATATAACTAATTTAGAAATGCCCTGTATAATTAGATATTATTTTGAAATTTCATCTAAATGAATGTGAGAAGTACTGACATGTAGAACTGAGATCTCATTTTTTTAGTAACATATTGTTGAAAGGTATTTTTCTGTTCCATATGTTTTTAATCTGGTGCCTGGTGATGGATTTAATATGGGGTGTCCCAACAAGAGCACAAGATTTAATTTTGTAATAAAATGCACTATATATTCAAAAAGTAAATAACACGTTCCTTAGTGTAGTGTTCCATGACTACTAATCGCAAAAATGACAAATGACAGATGTTAAATTTTCACTGCCACCAATCTAACAGAACAACAATGGTGCGCACTTTAAATCTTGTGCTCTTGTTGGCACAACCTATATTAGCCATAACATGTACTGTAAATGACAGTAAAATATTGTGACAACCATAGTTGTGATGGACGGTTTTTTGTATGCATTTAATTATGTACATAGTGGTTATGTGAACATAGTAATGGTGCAAAGACCTGACCCAGAGTAGAGAGCTGACCATGAAAGAGTTAAGAAACCTTTAAATTCCATTGTAGTAAGTACACATCTAACCTCTGTATAACCACATCAAATTCAGATACAAGCTTGATGTCCTCATGTAGAAGCTACAGATGGGTCTCAGTCACTTTATGTGAATAACAATTACTGTAGCTCAGACAGTGTAGTATAGGTTGGACAGCTAGTAGAGTGAATTAGCCTACCTTGCTATCTGGTTACTTTTCAGCGTTAGCATGCATTAACACTGTATTGAAGCATTACATCCTGTAGCATTGGTTGTTCATTGTCTGGTAGACCTCACAAACCAGCAGGGAGAGCAACATGATAACAGTGAAGTGATAGTCCTCACCAGCAGTGGTGGTGGTGGTGGCTCTGGCAGCAAGGTTGGCAGTGCCTACAAGTTACGGGACTCACGCATCATTGAGATTGCAGGAGGGCGTGAACTTTTCTCACAGAGCAGATCAAAGGCAGCCCGCTGTAAGTCTGCCCGCTACTCAGACGAAGGTGACAAACTATGCAAGCGGGCTGGAAAGACTCAGGGTGTATGGGAGCTGCGGGCAAGGTGAAGGAATTTCATGGTATTTTGCATGTGTTACTGCTGTTGAACCGACATACTTTTAAGCATGTTCTGCAAGTTCTGTTGTAATGTCATCTGGTTGATGCTTAGAGACTACTACTGTATTGCATATAGTTCATTGTTACATTAAGAGATGGCAGTTTGTATTAGTGATTATCTCAGGTTGATATGTCATATTTTGCATGCTGTTCCAGCTATAAGTAAGGAACAAGTGAATGCACTCTTTCTTGAGCTGAGACTAATTGTTGGGTATATGAACAGTTGATATCATAGGTCATACTTTTTGTTAGTAGATAGCTGCCATATGTTGATTTTTTTTTTTTTTTTGGCTTAATTTGTTCAGTTGCATTGTTATTTAAGTATACCATGGTCTTGTTTTACATCCCTGTTATGTTGCCAAAATGGGTGTATTTGAAAAAGACATAAATAAAAAATGATATTCCCATAAGAAAAAAGACGTAATAAATGGAAGTAAACCAGCCAAAGAAAGTTAAACTGGAAATGAGAGGAAGTAAATTAAGAAATGGTGTAAATTGGCAAGGGATAAGGCCCAAAACAAGGCCTTGGTATATTGGAAGTGAAAATGGATATAGTTTATCCATGTTTCTATGTATGTGAATTATAGATATGGCATATAGTGGAGGTAGCAGTGGTTCCATTAACAGTTTACAAGTTGTTGCAACCCCTAACATAGCCCTATAAATATTCAATGCAACTAGAATCACAGAGTTACACATGTGTCAATCATAAATTGTCAGGACCGTAAGGGATTGTAATACTGTAGTCCACAGTAAACCTTGGCTGTCAAGTGTATGTACTGCTGTAGTCATAATTGGACTTAGACACAAGACTGACATGAGTGGTTAGCTTCATGCCCTGGCTGCCATGCTCCCAGTGAATGGACCCCTCATACTTGCGGGATAGGAAGGTTATTGGGCGTCAGAGATGGTTGGGATGTGACAGCAATGAGAAAAATCTCTTGCTGCTCTCAGAGTCAAACCTGTAATCTCTTGTCATCCAGCTCGTAGCTTAGTCACCATGCTGTCTGAAGTACCGAGCTCACAGAAAAGCATGGGAAGTTAAGCAATTTTTTTAAAATTGTGATTAGTAGTCTAGAAGTACTGAATGGAAGGAAAAATTTGTTTTATAATTAAATTGTTGTGAGCAGAATTTTGTTTTTATGTTAACTGAAACTTTAGGAAACTGACTTATGAGACGGTTGGGTCAGCTAGGCAGTTTTAGGTAAGTGTGATATGATGCAGTGTGGTTCGTATTTGGAGAGTGGATTAGTTGCATGTAGCTTGGGGGCTGCATGTTTTCCAAAAACATATGAGCCTCCTTAAAAGTGTAGGTACCAGAAAGGTAATATGAAACAAGTTCCATACTGAGGACCCAAAAATAGGCACTACCATAGGCTACATAATTTAGTTACTTGGTGACCTGCTATAGATCATGTGTATGTCAGCACATGGTACTTTCATGCATAATATTTTATTTTGAGCACTTGCATAGGGCACAGAATCTTGTTCATTTTTAAAGAACTGCAGTTACATTTGTTGCAGTAAAATGGTAGACTTAAGTATAGTAATGTTGGTTCCTCTGTGGTAGGTGTGGAAATGATGTGAAGAACAAGCGAGGGCTGAGTTCTCAGCAGCGTGAAGTTACTGAGACAGTATTCTCAACGGAGGTTAGGTCTGTGGTGCGGCACCAACATTCTGCTGGCATCAGTCCCCCTCTGGTGACCAGCGGAGAGGTGGTGGTGTTTGATGATATTGGAGAGGATTGGCGCAACAACATCAGTACCACTGGCCTCTCTTCCACAGGCACTTCTCCAAGCCCACCTGTGTACCACCGAACTGCCACCGATTTCTTCAAGGTGTGGTCACTGGAGTATCACTTTAAAGATTTTAATGAGTGTCACCTAGAAGTAAGTGTGTGGCTGATATGTCTGGCATTTGATGGACTCATTAGTAGTGAAGGAATTCATGTCCGAGGTAGGGGCACCTTTGAGGCAGCTCTGCTATATTCATTTGGTGATAGGATGATGATGTGATGAAACGAAAGTTTCTCACACAGTGGTCCTGGACCATTACTGCCAATCTGCACATGTATTTTATGACTTGGAAGAACTGCTTTATTGCAGCTAGCATATATAATTTAATGTTGAAATATGAATCATTTTTGTGAAGAATGGCAGTGTTTTTCACAGTGTTCTGACTGGGTAATGCAGTTATTATTACATTTTCATGTGTTGTGTGCTAACTTGGTAATGTATGAGATTTAAAGCAATTTAAACTGCAGTAAAGCATATGTGTGTTTATTATTTATTGTCATATGCATGCAGAAACAAATGTCAGTAATTATTTGATGAATACAGGGAATATAAAGAGGTGTAGTATGTTAAACATTCTGTAGACTTCAATGCCAATATGCAGTCTGATATTTTTTCCTTATATATCTGATACTTTCTCCTTATGTATCTGATACTTGTATACCATCCTTTGTCTTAGTCATGCTTACATTGCTGTCACATTCAGTTCAGCTCAGTTGTGTGTGTTGGTTTTACTGTATTTTGTGCAAATACATGCAGACAGCAGTATGGTATCAACACATAAATTATATCAAAGTGGTAGTTAAGAGTAGAAATTTTTGCAGTGTTATTATGTTATCAAAGAGAAGGAAAAAAAAATTCAATTCTGGATAAGTTGTGTGGTGGTATGAATGTAATGTTAGAAATGAATGAATTTACCATCTCCACTGTCCATTAGTGACAAGAAGTGATAAGTGTAATGGGTCCTGTGCATTGTGCTGAGGTGTTTCACCTAGATAGGAGGAAGTGTAATGTTTGAAACAAGGAAATATTATGGCATGTGAACATTGTGGCATTGCTGTATGAAAGTACATAATTATTTCAACACATGATCATCAGCAAATGTACTATGAATGCATGCAGTTTTGAAGCATTCAGAGTCTTATTCAAGCTAAATAATGTGACACTGCAAGGTGAAACAGGTCTTGTAGCAACGTGGTTGAAGGTGCATAGCGTGAAGTTTGAATATGGGTCTCCAGGTCCTTGTTACCCTTGTGAAATTCTTGTTAAAATTTGACAAAATAGTGGACACTTTGTGCGAAGATTTAACATGCATGTCCATATGCATCTGAAGTGTAAGTCCCTAATCATATATTGAAGCAAAGAATGTTTCAAATCAAAGCTACAGAGAAGACTGAAACATTTATGTATCAGTAAATTTTTCCGTGAGTCATAAATTTCAAGATGATTATTTTCCATTTTCAAACTTGTCTGACAGTGCAGAATGATTGTTAATACAAAGGGCATATCAGAAGTTCTGCATATTGTAGTCCTGTTTTAAAAACAGATATTTATTTCTGTTTTGTAATGTTCATCTGTTTTTAGCACTTGGTGTCTTCGTTGTGACATACACTTTTTGACGTTTTTCTCTTCGTCATTTTTGTTTCTTGAATGTGTTGTGGTGTTACAGTGTCTTATGCCTGTGTGTTGTATCAAAACCCCTGCCCCCCTTTGTCTCTTCATGTGTTGCACATGTATATATTTGCACTACTGTAGGCACTGTGGCTCTCAGTATTACTCTGTTCTTGTCATGTGCCATAATCATCATGATATTTGCTTTTGAATGTTGAAAGTGACATTTCTTTGGATGAGAAGAGGTTGAATGCTTCCAGTTTGAGGATTGTCTTATCAGTTTCTCTTACACAAAGTTTGTGTCAGAATCCAGAAAACAGATATGGTTCTTATGTTTGCATCACATGCAGTGTCCTCTCCAGGCTGTTGGCAGTGACCACTGATGTGTCAGCTCTCATTTTTGGTGGCCAGCAGTGTCTTTGATCATTGTCAGTGCTTGTCTGCTCTTCATGGAAGTGAGATGTCCTCTATGTCACTGTGCTTTGATGCACCACACTCCACAGACTACTTCTAAGCATTGTGAATCTTACTGGGTTTTTTTTTTTTCTGCGGAAGATATTGATTTTGGTGTATGAACAGTGGTTGGTCCTTACATGATACCTGAACTGAAAAATGTTTATTGTCCATTTTACAGTATAATTTTGTGGAACATGAACAGTGGTGGCAGCAGTTGAATACACAGCATTCTCAGGCAAAGCCTGAAAATGTAACTGTTATGGAGATTGGAAAGTTGATTCATCCTGCTTCTGTTCTGTGCACACTGTGGAGAATGTCTGAAATGCTTGTCATATATGCCTGCTCATTTTCCTAAGCTAGAAACAAAAGAATGATGGCATTTAGACCATTCTGCTAGGAAGTCAGTTTTCTTCTTTTAATGTATTGAAATATGACCCAGCAGTATATCACTAATGATACAGCAATTTGTCATAACCCACAGATACAAAATTTTTCACAGGAGACAGAAAAACCTTGACAGATCATTAAATAGACCAACACTTAAACCGTGTTATGTTTTTTACAAAAATAACAGAGAAACATCTTTTTTTTTTGTGTGTGTGTTCAACATTCTGATAGAAAGTGTGTTTATATTATAACCCAGCTGTCTTGTAATGAGGGAATCTGTCTGATGAGGTGTGTGGATTAAAAACAAATTGCTGTTTCATGCATAAGGGCAGTACGTACTCATGTGTCATTTCCCTGAAGTGTGTGTAATAATGAGAATGCAGCTTGAATGCTGTTGTTTATTCATTACTATTTGCAAATTTGATTATATATCCTTTAATAAAGAATAGTTGCAGTGAATTTATGTGTCTGATTTTGTTTTCAGGTTTTCATGGTGGTGGTTCCTGAGATTTTTTTTTTTACTTAGAATAGTGAAGGTTTATTCTAATGTTTTGGGGGAATGTACTGCCTCCTTCTTCAGGATGACTGAATGTGTTTCAGAAGGATGCTGAAATAACTGGGGGGAAGGAGTGTGTCATTTACACAGGAAGGTTGAAGGAAATTTTGGCCAGTCAGAGCTGCTGATAGGGGACAGGGCTTGTATTGAGAGAGTTCTAGGAAGGCCTCAATTTCATTCCCTACAGCACAAGATGTTCAGGTCAATGGATGTGTTGTAAAATTTATTCTTATGGGTGCTGGTATTATGATGCAGTAGTGTTGCATGAGGAGGACAAGAGTGTTCTTTTCTGGGAGAATGCCTGTTGCCATCTTTCTCTCAGGAAATGTATAAGGGTTTCCACAATTTGTTTGTGGAGAGACCACCCTTGTGGTTTATCTTTTTAGGGTGCAGTTTCATCTGTTTTGCTTCCCCAGTGATGGAAGTCTTCATCATAGTGTTATTTATTTATTTTTACATCACATGATGTCAGCAGTGACACAATATCCCAAAAATAGTGACATGTTGAAAACACTTTTACTGGCATTTATCATTTTCATTCCATATGTACGTGAACATCACATGTCAGCATTCAGTAATTGGTAACAGAGGGCATAACAGAGCACTCATACCAGAACTGCTGTGTTATGCATATATTTTTCAATGTGTTTGTTCTTACTGTAGGCTGTGACATCTGTGTCTGATCTGGATGGTGACTCCCTTTCTCCTGAGCATATTGGGACCAGCACCAAAGGAACTCCCCGAGTGATTGGAAGCCTACCCATAGCAGAGTATGAAGGGTCCCCTCGACGCTACGGGCCCCGGCAACTTGATGTGTCACAGTCACATCCTGTGCTGCCCTCTGCTCAGAGTCTGTTGGCTTCCCCTTCTGTATACCCACCACGGCCAGGCTTCCCTCAGGTGAGTATGCAACTGAGCACATGGTGTTGTTAGCAATGTTTGGTGGAACTGACTGAACAATATCTGACTGTGTTGGCAGCGCATCCTTCCCACTTCTACGGAACCTGATCTTACAGTGCCACTGTCAACAACACCATCACCAGTGGCAGGTACAGCAACAACGGCATTTGATTACCTTTATGAGTTTTCTGAGACACGAAAGGTACTGGAAGAGTTTTTTAAGTGCCCCCCTGCACCATCAGGGGAGGAAACCATTTCTGCTGCAGTTGACTTCCAGGTGAGTTAATGTTTTGAAGACTCAAGAGTATCTGATTTCCTTCTTTTGAGACTTTGTGAGATGCATGGTTAAATAAGTTGATGTTCCTAGTACAGCAGACTGGGAAAGAAAAAGTTAGTTTAGCAGCTGTTTTCAAAGTATTCACCACAGATTTTGTCCTACCTTTGTAAATTGTCATTGGAAGTACCTTTACATAAGTTAATTATTCCTTTTACATAAAGCTTCAAAATTTGCTTATATGAGTTTTGAGCTGTGATGCCATGTAATGAGAAGAACAGCATGATGTAATATTTAGGGTTAGATAGAGGTTTTGCTGTATTCTTTGATGATGCACCATGTTGACTCACATAAGCAGTTGCTGACATTTTGGAAAATTTGAATGTGTTCAGAATATTAGTAACTGTTTACCAGTCCACCTTCTTGGAGAGATTGGCCCTGATGGTGGAGGACTGATGGTTTGAAGAATGCTGTGTTGACTGGAAACAAGGCACCAATTGACACAGGATAACATGCAGAAGATATGAATTTTCATGATGATCTATTTTATTCCATGAAATATCAGAAACTTTCACACATACATCTTCTGTAACTTTTCGTATTTTATTACTATGTAAGATGTTGAAAAGTGTTTATGTGCAAGGTGTGGGGAAGATGTGTATTCTACCAGTAAGCAGTGCCAGATCCCAGGCATCTGAAATTCAGTTTTTTAGGAGTTAGTGCTCCATTAACACTGAATGGAAACTGTCTATTAAATTCATTCCAGTTTCATTATGATGCAAAGCATACTTTTTTTTGGAGATTACAGTCATCTGGGATGTGACATCATGTAGCCCTGTACAAAATTTATGAATGTTACCCTTAAATAAAGTAGTACATATTTATAAAACGGATGTGTAATGTGCACGAAACTGATAATCCTCGTAGTCACCATGGCAAGTACCTCAATCTTGCGTGAATTGATTCTTTAAGTGAACACTTGTGAAATATTCTTTAGAATTCTTCTCTTATTTCTACCATGAATTGAAAGTAGCCCTACTATCTACACTACATTCTAATACATTCATCAGCAGCTGTGTTCTGAAAATTACTGTTATTTCAGTGCATGATGTATGAAGTTTGCGGATATGTGCTACATCTCATTCACAGTGACACTGCTGCTGTACAGTGCAGTACACAATGTCCAACAAATATCAGGCGGCTTGAAATTATCTTAAGTCTTGCTTTAGAATTGATGTGACATACATTTTGCCATCATAATTCAAGTCGTTTCTACTTTCCTCACATTTGTGCTTTTGTGGCATTTCTCTGTCTTTCATTCATTGCATTCAATCATGTCGCATGTATATTAAACCAAAGACACCAACACATTTGCTTAATTCGAAGTTACAACGTGAATTAAAGTTCATTGATTTTCTGAGGCTAACTCTGCTGCAAAGGATGGATGTTGTGACAGTGCAGGTGTTCACTGTAGCCAGTTGTGGCCTAGCCTGTTACGGTGCAGTAACACTGCTCTTCAAAGACAAACTATGTTTGTTCGAATCCCATTATTGGCTCTCCCCCCCCCCCTTTTTTTTTTCTTTTTTTTTGTTCTCTCTAACGCTACATTAAACTGTGTGGTAGCACATCTATTATTTAATTATAATTGTCAGAAGTTACCTGTGCACCACTGGCAAGGCTAGAAATGCAAGTGATGCAGATATTTCTGTTATTTTCCATAATTCTTTTTTCTTTGTCTACTAGCGTTCTAATTTAGAGGGTTCATGTTTGGATGTGACTTAGACTAGGCACGTGAAACTTGTTGGTGCTTGCAGGCCATAGTGGGCCACACGATTTGGAAAACTTATAGAGTTGTGAGCATATGATGTGCGTGCTGGAGAGGAATCTGGATAAAGGGTGGTTTTTACTCTCACCCTAGTTTAAGGGGTGGGGTGGGGGAGTGAAGTACGGTTTGAAGTGATGTGGCTCTAATTTTAGCTTTCCAAACAAGTTTGTAACTCTTCTTCCATGTGGCCTTCTAGTAGACAGTAATACATTTTATAAAGGCGCATTTTTAAAATATCTTACTAGCTACACTGGTAATGGTTGTAGTGAGAACCAGAATGTGTATGTTGTAGTAGTAATAAAAACAAAGGCAATGAAGAGCTTATGCTGGTTATTTTTAAAATCATGCGGCCCAACATCAGATCTGTTGGCCTGCTACGGCCCGTAAGCACCAGCGAGTTTCACATGCCTGGTCTAAGTCGCATTCAAACACAAACCCTCTAAATCATAATGCTAGTAAACAAAGAAAAAAGAATTACAGAAAATAACAGAAATGTCTGCATCACACGCATTTCTAGCCTTGCCCGTGGAGCACAGGTAACTTTTGAAATGTATAAGTAAATAACAGATGTGTTACTGCACAGTTTAATTTAGTGCTTGTGAGAATAAAACATATAAAAAAAACAGCCAATACTGGAATTTGAACCAGCATGGTTGGTCTCCGAAGAGTACTGTTTTCATGCCTTAACTGGCTGGGCGGCAGTGAGCACACGCACTGTCTCAACATCCATTCTTTGCAGCAGAACCACACGCCTCGGAAAATTAAGAACTTTCATTCATGTTTTAACTTCAAATTAAGCGAATCTGTTGTTGTCTTTGGTTAATATATATGTGTGTTTGTTTGTGTTTATAGTGGGCTGGGTAGCTCAGTCGGTATAGCGACTGAGCTACGGGCTGGACGGTCCGGGATAGAATTCCAGTGGGGACAAGATTTTCCACCTGTCCAGACCAGCCCTGGGGCCCACCCAGCCTCCTGTACAATGGGTACCGGGTCTTTCCCATTGGGAAAGCGCAGCCGGGGCATGCTGCTGACCACTCACCCCCTTCTAGTGCAATGGTCATGAAAGAGTAGAGCTATACCTCTACCCAACCTCTGGACCACACCGGCCCTGTAACAGGATAACTGTGTGTGTGTGTTTGTGTATACATACATACATACATACATATACAGTGTTATTGTAATGAATGGAAGGCAGAGAAATGCCATGAATGCACAAATATGGGGAAAGTACAAACAACTCGAATTATGGTGGCAACTGTGTGTCACATGACGTCCAGGGCAGGACGTTTGAAATTTCAAGCCGCTTGATTTTTGTTGGACAGAGTGTACATTTGTTGGCAGCTGTGTCCTGAAAATAAATTTATTATTATTTTAGTATATGAAGTATGAACTTTATGGAGTATGTGCTACATCTCATTCAAAGACTTTATTGTTATCTTTGCATTTGTGACATGTTTCAACATCTGACACAGTGTCTTGTGTATATTAGCTTAATGATGGGGACCTCAAGGTGATGGTGAGTTGGACAAGTTAAAAATGCAAATTGCACTTAGAAGCTGTGGGTAATGTTATGAGTGAGAAGTGAATTGGGTTTGTTCTGTAAACACCTGTGTATGTTTGTGTCAGTTCCAGGAGTTGGATTATGAGTTGAGGCGGCAGGCTGGCAGTGCCTATGTTGGACAGCGGTTAGCTAAGGGTACCTCACACCAAGATAATTCAGAACAGAATGAGATGCGTGATGGAGCCTCGCCAAATAAACGGGCAAATAACACTGCCAAACAGCACACAGACATAGACATTTTACAGGTGAGCAGTACAGCTGGATACAGCATTGCGATATAACTTCAGATGAAGGGAAAGCTTTAACCTCTTCGAGCACAGTGGTCATTTTATGTACCTGTTTCAGAAACACTGCATTTTGCTTACACAGTATATTTGTGGATTTTGTGTGATTTACAGTGAACACACTGATTGTTTCTGTAGACATTTTCTGATTTGTCTTTGTATTGTGGTACATTGTGTTTTCAGTCAGGTAGGAACTGAAATTTAAATATTACTTAAATGATTTTCATTCTTTGGAAGGTTAAACAGTGACTTGGTGTGTAGATGAGCATTTTCTGCGAATTGTTTAATTTGAAGCTCCATATTTGCATTGTATTTTTGGTGTGTTAAGCGTTGCAGGGATTTATTATTATATTTTCTGTGCATTGTGAGTATAGTCACCCATATACACCAACAGTTGCACCCAGTTTATTTAAAATAAAAATTCATCCATGTACATGAACTCTCCTATATGGTTTTAGCATGCGTGTGGTTTAGTTAATTACACAGTCAGTAGTAGAGACTATAAGCATCAAATGGTAGGATGAATTCAAATTTCTAAGGATGTGGAAGGAAGCAGTCAAAGCCCAAATTGATGTACTATCCCAACATTTTTGTGGAGTGACTGAGATAAACCACAAGAAACCTGATTCAGGATAGTCAGTCTCTGGGCACAGATTTGAATCCAGACCTCCAGAAAACAAAGCACTGTGACGTTTAGACCAGATTTGTTTCACCTGTCTCATTGTTATACCTGGCAAGGTTTAGTGGTGCTTCACACTGTCTAATCAGTCACATGGGTGCAGTTCTGCAGATTATGTGTTGTGCGGCAGTGACAGAGGGTGATTTTCACTCATTTTGTATTATGTGCCTGCTGACATTCATTTATGTTTTTCATTTATACACACTGAATATATGGATTTTATTTCTTACTTAATTTTGAGAATAAAGAAGGTTGCATGAATTATCTGATGAAGAGTAGCATATGTTACAGTGGTGCATGTGCAGAAGGTTATGGCAGTTAAGGGGATAACAAGAATTGTAAAGTAATGTGCTGTGTGTGTTTGACAGGAACAGGATACAGAGACAGAAGGTCATTTTCTGGACTTGTCAGCAGACACAACTGGGTCCACGGAGGATTTGGGTGATACGGAAGTTGGGGGGTTGCAGGTGGGCCACTCCCGCAACTTCACTCTGTCCCCAGAAACAACAGACTGTGACTCAAATTGTGGTGATCTGGACAGTGAAGTGTCACTACTGCTGTTGGAGAGTGAGGGCCCCACAGGGGGTAGTAGTGAAAATCCAAATCAGTTGGCACCTGATTGCATGAGATTGTACTCCAGCATGCCTGTGCTAGAGGATGGGCTGTCATCTGGCCACGCTTCAGACACGGATAACAATAATCCAACTGTAATTAAGCTAATGAAGCGGCAGATATCAGAGATCGAGCGAGAGATCAACACCCAGCGAGCTGCCAGCAAAGAGAAGGCCACAACACCTGTAGTGGACACTGGCAATGCAGAAATGTTCCTCATGTCAGCTGCAAAAAGTAGAGACAACTCATATGACACGACTGATCCAGATCTGGAAGCACTGGACCCACTACATAGTGAGAAACTTACTGTTATATAATTAGGGAATGAAGAAAAGTTGCATAGAACTGAATGTTTGTTTTTGGTTTTAAAATAGATCCACTGAAATGCATGTTCACTGCTTCCGCAGTTCTGACCTAATCACATAATGAAGAGATTGTTGTATTTACCCAAATGCATGATCAGATTCTGTTCCTTAAATTTATTGTTTAAATACTGGATTTACTCGAAAGCAAGATGGGGTTTTTTCCTTAAATTTGGTGCTTAAATATGTGAGATCATCTTAAATTTGCACACAAAGTGCAAACCGGATCATTCTGAACCGAACACGCGAAGCCAAACCGAGGCCTGCATCACCAAATCGTCATGTGAGATCTGCACTCTTGTGGGATATGCAGCATAGAGTGGTAATCCGTTAACCGATGTTTGGAGACACCCTATCGGCCCCATCTTCTTCGGTCAAGAAATCAAAAAGAGAGAACAGAGCATGACTGAAGTTAACTGACAGTTTTTTTTTGGAGGGGGGGGGGATTCGTCTGTCATCTGATTTTTAAAAGAATCATGATATTTCAGAATCTGGCTGTGTTTATGTTTTCAGACAGAGAAACACCTAACATGGGGTACTCTGAGATTGAGCTGCTGTCAACTACTGCACACCACAGGCACAGTAACTTGTTAAGATACACACCTGAGACCAAGTCTGGTCCATGGATAGTAACAGGAAAATGGCTATTGGAAAATTTAGAATTAATTACAAAGCTCAAAAAATAAAACCTGGACCAATCCACAAATTAAAAACCATACAAAGAGCCATGAAATCAGAGTGACCAGGCCACTGGCACAACACAAAAAAAAAGAACACATGTATTTAAAATTTGAACACCGTTTGTGGAGAAAATTGTGAATCGTGATGGGTCCAAGAAAGTTTATAAACCAAGAAATATAAATGTATTATTTTGTCAGTGTGGATCATAACAGCATGGCCACACATCTCACTGGAAGTGATTGTGAAGGGTTTTAAGAAGTGCTGTAATCCAGTGCAGTGGATTGGCTGATGACGATATGTTGTGGAATGGCAGTAAAGAGGATGGGAATGTTAGGAGTCAGTGTGAGGAAGATGAAGACACTGATTGTGCAGGTGGAGACAGTGATGCTGATGGGTAACAATGGATAGAATCTGGCACACTTTGTATATTAAGTGTTTGCAATTAATAGTAGAATATTTTACTAGCAGACATTTTATTTTTAGGGGGTCATTTTAGATTTGGATAAATACATTTTCCCTTTGCAGACGTTTTCTGTTTGGGGGGTCGTCTTAGATTAGAGTCTCGCATTCGGGTTACATGGTATTGTCTGGAATTCATGTATGAAGCAACTGAACTGAATATGCTGAGCTGAATTGGACTGATGTTATAATTCACTTATTACACTGGTAAAGTGGTGGATCAAGTAAAGAAGGGGGCTTCAATTGTGTGCTGTATTCCAAGAGGGATTGGGCATTGATGCTTCCAAATTTACATAATTTCTGATCAACCAGCCTGTTAAAATAAACAACTGGAATACAGCAGGAATGTTCAAGATTTTGGAAACTAGTATCTGCAGGTGCAGGCAGCAAAACAGGTTTATAAATGCCAACTCTATCCAAAAAATATTTTGTTGGACCCAAGAGTGGTTGGTTTAAGGAAATGGAGCAAGACACTGTTGAGTCTGTATGCTCAAAAAAAATGCATGCTGATTGTGTCCTAGGCAATACAATAAAAAACATGGAAAGTTGCCAAATCACACTTTCACATGGTTTCAGATCAAGGGCACTGTGGGTTGGTGTGTACTTGGGTGTGGAAGAACAAGTTTTCTCTCTGCCAGAAATTGACAGTAGAATTTGAGGAGAAGAATTTTGCTCTTTAGTGACATGTGATCAGACTTCACAAAATGAAACATTATATTATATGCCAAACAGGAAATTTTGATGAAACTAGTGCATTTTGGTATGCCATTAAATCATACTGTTGTTGATGATGTAGCAAAATCTGTGGTGATGAAAATGTCAGCTGATGTAATTATCATGTTGGCAGTATTGGCAGACGGTGGCAGTTTATCATAATATGATCAGTATCTCAAAACCTTGCCTAACGGGCAACTGCACATAGAAATCATTGTGAATTTGCTTTTTTGCATACCTGCTTTTTTGGGTTTTGGAGACCCAGGACCCTTCCATTGCAAAGATTGCAGTTTTGTCTCTGGGTCGTAAGCATAAACGACACTTTCATCGCCTGTGATGACATTCAAGAGGAGTGTGGGATCGTTTATCACAGTTTCCTTCAGTTCCTGACAGATTGCTACTCGACTGTCTTTCTGATCGTGGGTCAACACTCTCGGCACAAACTTCGCTG
>Ga0123355_10007175_pt1 | contig 16642 bp, 9 predicted proteins | sample TergutEmb28metaG_3_FD_89872 | JGI IMG/M metagenome (GOLD analysis project Ga0123355, IMG submission 89872) | Embiratermes neotenicus P1 segment gut microbial communities from Petit-Saut dam, French Guiana - Emb289 P1 | ecosystem: Host-associated > Arthropoda: Insects > Digestive system > Gut ...
GACAATACGGCGCATGATCATTGCCCACTAGGTAACTAAGTTTATGAACACACACTCATAACATGTAATAATTATTGCTTTCCCACTGTAACAAAGGTTGCACGAACGCGTCTCAATGTTACATACTATGTACATCGCCTGTCTTGTTACTGAATATCTCCAATTTCGGAGTGAAAATATATTTTCCAACGGTTTTGGCTTCAATTAGAGTCACAGACTGACTGACAGATTTGCTTATTATACGATTATTTTCTTCGTAATTAACGCCTAAAATAGTAATTTGTTTCCGAAGGTGACACGTGTCTTGTTGAGGATTGCATAATTGGTTTTTGTATTGCGTTAAACATTTTCTGTACAGGAAAATGTGACACCTAAAGTTGTGAGTCGTAATGACACCAAGGGTCATACTGAAATGCTCGACCTCCTGGGATGTCTGTGCGTGCTGTGACGTTCCCTGGGCTTACCACCCCAGTGCGATCCAATTTGCATAATCACATTATGAGCCAGCTTTTCATAATCAAGTTATTTCGGGACTACGTTGTTAGGCGTCGGCGAATTCGATACTTGTGAACGTGTAGCACGCAGTCCGCGAACCACAGTCTTTATCGGTAGACTTACTTACTTACTCCATGGTGCAGAGTCCTTCTTGAGAAGCTATGTGGTTTGCAGTTAGTCAAAAAATTCCCCGCATTTCACGGAACCCGAATGTTCATTACCGCACTCACAAGCGTCCGCCACTTGTCTCTATCCTGGGCCAGCCCAATCCAGTCCCTATACCCACATCCCACCTCCTGGAGATCCATCCTAATATTATCCACACATCTACACCTAGGTCTCCCCAGTGGTCTCCTTCCCTCCGATTTCCCCACCAAGACCCTATACACCCGCCTCTCCTCACCGATACGCGCCACATGCCCAGCCCATCTCATCCTTCTCGATTTTATCACCCGCACAATATTGGGTGAGGAGTACAAATCATTTAGCTCCTCGGTATGCAATCTCCATTCCCCCGTTACCTCGCCCGTCCTAGGTCCAAATATTCTCCTGAACACCATGTTCTCAAACACCCTCAGCTTCCTTTCCTCCCGCAGTGTCAACGACCAAGTTTCACACCCATACAAAACAACAGGCAAAATTGTAGTTCTCTATATCTTGATCTTTAAATTTTTGGATAGGAACCTTGAAGACAAAAGTTTCTGCACCGAATGATAGCAAGCACTTCCTGACCTCAATCTGCTCTTAATTTCTTCCGCAATAGAATTTTGGTTTGTTAAAGTTGTTCCCAAATATTTAAACTATTCCACCCTCTCGAAGGTACTGTTATTAAACCTCACTGTGAATTCGTCCTGCATTCTGATCTCGAGACATGAACATATACTTAGTTTTATCAGTACTTACTTATTGGTAGACTATTATCTCTAAAGTGTATTTAAGTTTTTTTAGCACTTCAAACCTAACTAACCAACTGAGTGACATCTTGAAAAGTTCTGTATTCTTCATGCGTCAAATTTATCTTCCTGTTGTTGAATATGAAAGTTCATTACCGCAGGACGCCATTCCGGGCAGGTTAGAGCGAAAACTAATCAATTTCACATTCTACGGTTTTTTTATTGAGATGTTCCAATCTAACGCCTGTGTCTGCTAAGTGCTCTATTCCTTAAAGATTTTCCGACCAAAAACTTTATATGCATTTCTTTTGTACCCGGTTTGTGCTACGTACCACGAACATCTGATCGTCTTTGTTTTCGCAGTTCTAATGACTGTGTGGTAAGATTACAGATTGTGAAACTTCTTTTTATTGCCCTCTCTTCTCTTCCTCTCGTTTCTACCCCACTATGTCCACATAATCTCATCACGTCATGTTCCCGAACCCCTCTCCTCTGTTTATATCGAAGCAAGTAAATATTTAAAAAAGACTCTTTTTTGTGTACAATTAACTTATGACGATAAGATAAACTTTTAAAAGATTTTGTGTGTATCCTTCTTCTTCGTCTATTTTTTGTTCCACCTCGCGGTACATTCCACCGGCAAAGCAAGTAATTGTTCAGGCAGGTTTCTTCATAGTACCACAAAATAGACCCGAAATTACCCTTCCCAAGTTCTTAGTAATTCACATCATGGACATCATATGCGACAGTTAATTTTTTAACTCTTAGACCTTAAACAGCGGGGTGAAATAATGAAAGAACCCGTTATTGATAGGTGAATAAATCAGTGACGGGAATCTTTTGGTATTAGGGCCGTGTTTCTTGTCGGAAAAGCCAGAATCATCTCAGTTTAGAACCACTTTGTGCGTTCTAGAAACTCCGAAGAGCCATTCTGTAAGAGCAGCGACTCTAGTTGCTGCTGGTGAATGTGAGCAGGTCAAGAGCCTGCGTCGTAAAGAGTTTGGTTCCAGAGTTGGAATGACATCTAATGGAAAAAGAAATTTATTTTTATTGTTCAAATGAAGAAGGGGGGGATGCGATATTCACTGGGTTGTTTGTTGTGCTCCGATAAACTCTTGCATAGGCGCGTTGAACGCCCCATTTTTTTAAATTTATGATTAGTGTAATACTCGATAGAATTTAGCTCGAAGTAAAAACTGTACGATTTCCTCCGATATTTATTTTCCCTTCCCTTTTATTAAATCATTCTATCGGTATTCCTGTCGCCTCGTTTCCTCCCTCGCACCTTCCTTCCTTGGTCCAGTTGGTACGTCAAACTGCTTGCTTCCTCTCTCCATTATTTTTTTCCCACTTAGTTTATTATCCTTCCTGTCCAACTTACTTCCTTACTTTCTTTTATGTTAAGACAGTTCCGGCAAATTTCCTGTTCCCTTGACGTCACCTGTCGTTTCCTAACCTAATTTAACGTAATGTATGTGTCCATGTTGCTGGAAACACTTATTATTCACTTCGTATGTAGAAATATCAGAAGGGGTTTCACCCATCTCATAGCATTACAAATTGGGTAAACTTATCCTCCGTCCAGGCTATCATGATTCCTTTCTAATGATCAGAGAACAAGCTTGCTTACTGTGCAAAGCCTGCGAGTCTCCCATCAGTACACCTGCCCAGTGTTTCTATTGATATTGCCGACTGGTACGCTGTACGACCAAACTTTACTGCACCACAAACACATTACACACCAAAACAAACTATCGTCCCAACATAAGGCAGAAGTCCTTCGTTGAATGTATATTTATAACCTACGGACGTCATTTGATCTGACAACTGTCGCTAGCTACTTCCCGTTCTCGCTTAACTTAAGAAAACTTTTGCGTGTAGTGAAGAGCGTTTTCGTTACTTGTGACTCCTATCTTCGAGCCGAAGGAAAATATTTGCCGCACATTTTTTTTTATCTGCTGGATAAAAACCTGATATTAAGTGCAATACTCTGAACTAAAATGGGTCGACCCCGATTGGCGGCAGATTGGAATAGCGGCGAACGCTGCGCTGCGAACTGTCGCGCTAAACGGTCTTAGTAAAGAGTCATGCGAACTGTCAGATAATGTAATAGTTCTACAGAATGTGACTTAATTACAGTGATCTGCTACAACCTTTCAGGCGTGGGTGATGGGTTGAACTGGGCAGAAACGGTCCAATGGTTGGCGTTCATCTTAATATTTTTGAACTACAACAACGCTAGTTTTCGTTAGTTCAGCCTTGAACATTCACAATGACCATTCAGATGTCACGGATGTGGCACGTGCTTGGAACGCATGAACTGATGTGTAGGAAATCTTGCCGGATGATAAAACTGAGGATCAGTGTTTCAGAAATGATCTACATTTTGAAACGTGTTTTCCAACTTGTGAGCATTCTTCACGGTGCTGTAATCATAACACTGCAAACAGTTTCACACTTCGCAGTTCAAAGAGTTAGCTGTGTGATGATGCTATCGGAGGCAACGATGGTGATTGCAAAAGGGCGTACCACGAATCTCGGTCGTGGTGGTGTGTGGAACTCTGTTCACTTTCTTCCGTTTTTCTTTCATACTTGATTTCCCCCTATTTACTTCTTATCTGCTTTTCTTCTTTTTCTCTCTCTGTCCCGTATTTGTTTACTCCTTCTGATCCCTTCTTTATTTCTTACCTCGTGTTCTTTCTTCTCTATAGTCTTGTTTTTTTTGGCAAGTGTGCTTGATTTCCTTGGTCACGTACTACTTACTTCGTCTTCTTTCTTTTCAGTTTATCCCCTTGTTTGTTATGAAAGCCTAGGCACAGCTCGGACGCTAATACAAGATGATCTAAAGTGCTAAAACCTAAGCGTCGATTGATTTATAAATATTGCTTCCATGCAAAAAACTAATTCTAAAGTGTATGGGTTACATGATTTCCACGAATACGCTCTCTGGCATGTGTGAAAGAGATCAGACGTTGCTTGTAGCGCTCTAAAGCACGTCTCTGGTGGAATAAGAAAACACGAATTTTGTATTAATTTGCAACTTGGAGGTGGAAATGTGAGGATATGTACTGGTTTCAGGTGGCTGAATGTACGGTTTAGTGGTGAATTTTATGCAGATGGTAATGAGGCACGGGATTGTGTAAAAGTTGGTATTTAGAGCAGCTGGACATCAGTGTTGTTTTCAGCACTTACCAATCTAAAAGAGATGGACGCTTATTTAATTTTTTGAAGCATGCATTGTGTCAAAATGAAGTTTAAAATTTCGGTTCTACGTCATTACGCCCACATTTAAAAAACCAGTCACTTGATGCTGTACGGAGAAATGATTGGCATTTATTGTGAAATTTGCACGGAATGTATGAATACTCACTCTGCACTCTGTGGGCAAAATTTGGAGTTTCTTTAACCCTAGCGGTTTATATGGTTACCACTTGTATTCAAAGAACCACTCAGCCAAATAAAGATGGGTATAATTGGCTGTATTATTATTATTATTTGAAGTTTTCGGTTTCAGTGGCTTGTTTTAAAAGCAATCTGTGTGTTTTATAGAAATTATTTTCCATGTTTTATAGTCATCAGGAGTCGAAGTGTGGACTCTTGTGCCCAGGTACGCGAACAGCGAGCGGACTCCAGCAGCACTTCTTCCTTTGCTGGCTGAAAGCAACGCGTTAGAGAGCGTCCCGGTCCGCACAGTTGACACTTATACAACCTCTAAATGAAATAAAGGGGATGAAACGAAACACTTGTTGTTACGTCACAAGCGATTCTTAACGTTACGTAAACTACAGGAATTCTCAAGGCCAGCGTGAATTCCAGTGAGGTACATGCTGTGTGAAAGACGTCATTTCATAGAATGCCTAGCTACACCGTACATCACCTAACCTTTTTCTTGGAGTATATAATTCTGTTAATTACAGAATACCTGGGCACTGCGCGGCTGAACATTTTGGTTAACGTGCGTTATTCCGTTATTTACAGAATTTCTGGGTATCCTATACATCACCCGAACGTTTTAAAGTGTGCAATTCAGTATTTAATTTTTTTTTGTAGTCAGAAGTACATACATTTATAGACTCGCACGATTCAATCCATAAAGTAACTAACAAGAGTCGACAATGTGTAGAATGAATTTGTACCTAGTTTGTAGAATGCCTAGGTTTTCTGTCAGCTGCCATGTTAGAATTGCATTTTTTGTTCATTCTGTAGTTAAGTAAAATGTTTAGTTGATATGTGGTATTGCTTTACTATGTGGTATTGCTTTTTACTATGTGGTATTGCTCTTTTTTTACTTTAGATGCCGGACTGCTGGCTAGAAGTCAGTATTCAGAAGGTCCTGCGACCGGCCATCTCGACACAGGTTTTTCTTGGTTTTCTTTTGCCTAAAAGCAAATGCTGAGATGGTTCCCAAGATTCCAAGTTGCCACTACATGCTTCTCATGTAGCCCTCCCGACTTAAATTTTGTAGTGACCAATTTCATGTTTTGTTTACATGTAAAATAACCACTGCCACCGGGTAACAACCCAATTGCAGTAAATAATAATAATAATAATAATAATTATTATTATTATTATTATATGTGAAATACCTGTAATATGGAACGTGTACACACTTAGTCTGTACACATAAAAACCATGCTCTTTTATTTTTCCCCCAAATTTTTATGTTGATTTCTTACGATTTATGTCTGACGTTGCTATAATCATGTCACTACACACTGCACAGACGCAGTAATTAATGTATCCTTGCGTTTTATCACACATCCAGTGTATAAAAAAAATTGTAAAACGTTTAAACCATAAAGGTAATTACGTGCACAGTCTGCTTTAATATTAACAATCCTTGGATTTAATATACGTTCCTTATGATTTGCACAATAAACATTAAATTTAAATAATCTTTAAACCAATTGGTCTCGTTAATGAAGATACGTTGTGTTGTCTGTGAGGTAGGAATTGCATTTTCGTATATAATTTAGATTAACTTTTTACTACAGAAATATGTGTGGGTTAGAAATTTACAAATGCAACCCAGGTTAAAATCGGTTGGTGCATACTACTTGTTACTGTTTTCTCATTTAAGTTAGCTATACCGTTCGTTGCTCATCTAATGGAAGAGTGAATATGTAAGTAACCTGGACAGTGCAATTCTGTACTTGTTCCGAGGAAAGCAACAGCGCATGTAGCAACTAATTTAGAGACTGCTCATAGGGTTCGCGTATTTAAATGTTGGGCTGCTGGCCAAACGTCAGTATGTTACCAGATTTTGCGACCGGCCAACTCGATTTCCTTTTCGGGGTTTTCCTCGTTCTAGAGCAAATGCTGAGTTGAACGCAAAATTCCCGTTGCTCTTCGCGTTTCTCATGCAGCCCCCCCTTCACCTTCTCCCAACTTTGATATAAACATGCACCCATAATACAGTGTAATGAGACAGCGTTTTTCCCTTCACTGCAGAACTCAGACAAGTCACCTTTCCCTCACTTTTCTTCCCCCTAAAATACCTTATCAGAAGGACTAGCGGGCACTGGCTGGGGGCCTTCAGAGCCGTCAGCTCTGAATTTTTTTGTCAGTTTTCCCGCCATAAACGTAGCGCATCTCAGTAGCCTCCTTCCCCAGACCCCACGTTTTCTCTCGCTGTCTCTCTTTCGTTCAGGGTTAGCTGATATTTCCCACCAAATCTCTTACAGCTGGGCTGTTAAATTTGAATTTACCATCCTGTTTTCCCCCGCTGGTCTTCATGCTCGTGTGAACCAGTAAACACGTTAAAGTAACAGGATAGCACATTGTGAGTCCAAAGTTAATTAACAGTCTGCTGTAGTAAGAACGTAATTGAATCTAGGCAAGAGGGGAGCTAACTGTAATTTGTACGTTTAATAGAGTTGCTTTATTTATCCAAGACACGAATCTAGAATTTGATTGTAGAGAACGGAATTTTCTGTGGACGCTATGTGCATGTTTCACCTCTTGTTAGTAGCCGTGGTGTTTAATCCTTTACAGCTAAGGCATACACAGCATTGGAATGTACCGCTTGCTCCGACATGTAATTGCGTCACATTTTCTGTCTCCAGGGAGTTTATGTTCGCATGTTTCGCGTGATTTTCCAAATAAAAAGCGTTATGCCATTGTACTCCACCCCTAACGCCCTGCGGTTTTTTTTTCTTAATTTTTAGTTCTGTATTAACAAGGCGGACGAGCGAATGTGTGATGATGCCCCGAAACTAGAGCCACTTGGTTTATACGATTCTGAAATGAGGCACAATTTATGGACGTTTTGTTAATGTAATACTTTGGCTGAGCGTAAGGTAAGAAAACAGGGGCCGTGCGGAAGTATTCTGTACCCATTAATTTGGTGGCGTTGAGTGCTGCAGCATTGGAGCTATACGTGTGGAATTTGGTACAGACATACTTACATACTTACTTACTTACTCCATGGTGCAGAGTCCTTCTTGAGAAGGTAACTGGTTTGCAGTTAGTCAAGAAATTCCCCGCATTTCACGGAACCCATGGTTCACTACCGCACTCACAAACGTCCGCCACCTGTCTCTATCCTGGACCAACCCAATCCAGTCCATATACCCACATCGCACCTCCTGGAGATCCATCCTAATATTATCCACCCATCTACGCCTAGGTCTCCCCATTGGTCTCCTTCCCTCCGGTTTCCCCACCAAGACCCTATACACCCCCTCTCCTCACCCATACGCACCACATTCCCAGCCCATCTCATCCTTCTCGATTTTATCACCCGCACAATATTGGGTGAGGAGTACAAACCATTCACGTGTACCATAAATATGCCTACGTCTTATGCTTGAAGTAGGCTATTGTTTATAAATGAACAACTAAAAATTGGCAAATGAACGAAATTTTGTTCTTCCAACCGACAAATGTAGCTAAGACGGCTTCCCTACTTCACTGTAGGTTCTTCGCGGAAATTGAGAAAACAACAGTAATGGTACATAAATGTAACAGGGAAGGGAAGAGGTTAGAAATAACTGGCGCAGTTTTTCTTGTGAAGTACATGTATGTTTTAAGTGTTAAAATATTACGTATTCCAATAACATAACGTGTAGAGAGACAAAACAAATTGTTCATCTTTCCGAGATCACATGAAACGTTATTTCGAGGTGCTGCGAGCCTTTGAAGCGTTGCACTTCAAGCTTAAAAAGGCCATGACTGACAGGTACTACCGGGAAATGTTGTCATTTGGTAAGAACTAAAATGTACTTTTTTAACGTTGATTATTCGGACCACGTGTCTAATATCGAGAATGGGAGGGTAATCTCGACATTAACCGTAACGTGTACATTAGTTAAGTGTCTAATTCCTCCAGAAACTCACAGGCATACGAGTAAGTGAGCTGCCGATGTGGTGTGCTGCTGACTGGATGGCTTGCATGACCTACGATTCGAGCACTGTGATGCAAGCGACTGAGTTCAGTATGGTTATTAATTTTTTTAGCACAAAAAAGTTTCTACGTTTTCGTGCCAATTAAAAGGCTTGTGTATGATGAGGTCCGTTTTTTATGGACACACCCAGTCCGTAAGTGATTGTACGCATTAATCCAGATAGAACTGGGTACGAAGCAGTCTTGCTCCTACTTTGTATGTCTCGAGGGATTCCCCCCGACCACACCCCCCATGGCGCAACGTCTTCCAGTGGGCTAGAGCTTCCTCATCATCGAGGCTTAACAATCACACTCGGAAGAACTCGTCTGGACGAGTTATCAGCTCGACGCGGAGAGCTCTACCTGACAACACACAACAGTCACTAGAGAGACAACTGCATGCCCCTAAAGGGATTCAAACCTGCAATACCAGCAAACGAGCGACCGCACGGCCACTAAGATCGGTTGTCCCGAAGGATAGGGTGAAGTATTTGTTTTATTATGCCTTATTTCATACATCCGCCGCGGTATACATGTGCCGTGCATTTTGCCCGCAGCATTTGTGCAGGCCTATGTCTTGTATGATTCCTGAACTAAACAGCGATTTTTTTTTTAACTGCACTAACCGGTTGGTCTGTAATGGAGACCTTTTTATTTTCCTTGAAGTAAGAAATGGTGTTTTAGTGGTATTTAGATGGACTTTGTGCTTCAAGATGTTAAACTTTGACGACCGCTGTGGGAAGTCCGGCAAGCTGCTGTCTGTTAACAGAGTGCGATTAAGGCAAACACCCAGCCTGCGTTCTACGTATCTTTTATTACGAAGTCTGCGAAAATTGTGTTCAAGGCCGGGCGACGGAGAGTAACGGTTGAAATAGAATGAGGATGTGGGGAGCTAACTGCACGTAACGTTGAAGGATTGAGAATTTCTATAAGTAAACCTATTTTTCTGAAAGTGAGAGTGGATTCATGTAGTCGGCACGGTGATGAAATATGTGGCTTAGAAGGACGTTTTTGTTACGCCCAAGAAAGGTTGAGGTCGACTAGTTGTGGTAGGAATCCATAAAGGATCTTTGTGTTTATAATCAGTGAAAATGCAGGGCGAAGGAAATTAAATCTTTTCTGGAGAAAGTTGTTTGGGTGTAGGTAAAAGACAAGAGCAACGAATATGTGGATTTCTACGCGATTTGACATTTTTACAGCGTTGCTGGGGAACAGTGAGAACTTGCAAAATACGCGCTGTCGATTGGCAAATGGGGACCCAACATTTCGGAAGAGCTAGGTATCTACATTTTAAAGGTGGTCTGAGAAGAGAACTTGGGGGCGGAGGTGACGAGCTACTCCGGAACGCGGGACACACTTCACCAATCGATACGATGTCATATCCCTATAGTCTTCAGTCATCATGTGGATTTCTTTTCAGCCCTCTGAGACGCTCGAGTTAATTTGCTACAAGTTATTGTACAAAAGTGGAACAGGTGTTTGTGAAAATACGAGAAACTTGCGCTTGGCCGCGTTAGAGAGAGAATTAAGTCTTGCTGACGCGTGGGACGTAACAGCTAACGATAAAGATTATGTCTGTACTGGGATGTAGCGCACATCTGCGGGCTAGATGTGGTTGATTCTTAAGAGGGTATTAGATAAATGAACTGTGTGAAAGGAACAAGCTATGAAATGTGTTGTATAAATGATAGATTTGCAACATGTAATGGGCCAATCGAACTTTGTGAGCAGTTTTTTGGTGTTTTACTGACCGTGCATCTCAGTATATTTATCTTAGTAATTAACCAACTTGATGTACAAAATTTTTGTTTTACAAAAGTTTTATTTCATGCCTCTACATGTTTCGAGCACCATGTGCCCATCATCAGGACGTCAAAATTGTATTATACAGCAACTGGTATCATCACACCTATAGCACATGGTGTTCGAAACATGTAGAGGCATGAAATAAAACTTATTGTGAAACAAAAATTTTGTGCATCAAGTTGGTTAATTACTAAGATAAATTTGTGAGCAGTGTTGGACATACTGTTCGGGACAAAATCTTGCGACTTGGCAATGATTGATAGCCAGCCTTTTCTTTCGCATTTCTCGTACACTTTCCCAGCTTCGGCGGTCGCATAACGTGGTCTCGCGCGGTACTCTTAAGTGATTGTGCCCCGACGTCAGTGTATTTGCTGAGTAGGCTTGGTGTGTTGCAAGTAAAAAATAGAGAAACTTAGTCAGCACTAGCTAGTATGGATTAATATCAGAGACAGGTGGTGATTACTGGTTAAGTGCAGAAGTAAGCGTGACGTATGTTAATGAGGTGTAAATGGAGTGATGGACATTGTATGGTTCTTGTTAAATTGCTAGAGCTGGTCGGAAATCATATATATTTGCAGTGTGTTAACTGCTTTTTGTCTGATAACCAGGTGTTTATGTACCAGATATACTGTATTAGGTCTGCATTTTGGTATGTGTACAGCAGGTGGCGATATGGTGGAGGGGAAGGGGCGGAATAGTAATTTATCAGTGGCACGTCTAAGAGTGTGTGCCGTAGATGAGTATGGCCAAGAAAAGTGTGGCAAGTGGCATAATGGAGAGACAGGAATTATAGCCTTTCCGGAATTGGGTATTTAGAATCTAATAGATATTTTATGGATCTTTAGTTAGTAAGAGGAGAAGTTTGTATGAGAAGATAGTGAAGTGACTGAATAAGGTGAGTTTCGAAGCACCATTACTGATTTGTGGAGAAATACAAGGCGAATTTTAATTAAGGTTTATTGATATTTTCTTATTCCTAAACTCGCCAGAAAGCTCGTTAGAAACATGTGGTCACATCCACTTAACTCGGCAGCATATGGTAGCGGAAGAACTGTCTATGACACTAGAGGTTATACGAGTATTGACAGTGTTTCAGAACTTGTGATTTTTACACAACGTGATTCCTGTCTATCCTACCCCGCAACGTAATTTCATTTTGTGACAGTTACTTCTCCGATCGATGCCCCGGCTTTTGTTTGTACTGTAGTAACAAAGAAAAGTAACGAAAACCCTGACGCATTACCCAGTTGCTCGGTCTGTATTCGAAACAGGTAACGTCTGTGTAGAACTCAGAGCAATTACCCCTACGCGAACCTTGTAGGTATTTCTTCTTCTTCTTCTTCTTCTTCTTCTTCTTATTATTATTATTATTAGTAGTAGTAGTAGTAGTAGTAGTAGTAGTAGAAGTAGAGTGGCTGGGATAGCTCAGTCGGTATAGCGACTCGCTACGGGTTGAACGGTCCGGGGTTCGAATCCCGGTGGAAGCAAGAGGTTTTCTTTTCTTCACACCCTTCCAGACCGGCTGTGGGGCTCACCCAGCCTCTAAATGAATGAGTACCGGAGCTGCTTCCCGGGGATGGGTCGGCCGGGGTTTGGCGTTGACCACACACCTCGATCTAGTGACGAGGTTAAGAATGAATATACAGGGTGGCGCACGAAATGACATTCCATTTCATCATTCCATTAAAATTGTAGCATCATAGTATCGATGTTGCAAACGTGCGAGTGAATGCTGTAGTTCATGGAAAATGCGATAGATGTCATAAACATTCAGAATTGAAAGCCAACACAATAGTTTGTAAAATGGCGGACAACGGGCGGTTGACTGTAGATCAAAAGGTGAAAGTTGTATTGTTTTATGCAGAAACAAAGAGTGTAGTGGCGACTCAGAGACGTTTTCGTGCACACTTTGGTACGAGGTGGGCTCCTTGCAAACAGACAACTTACAGACTGCCAACAATTTGAAACTAATGGTTCAGTGTTGGAGAAGAAGCGGCCGCGTCCCGCCAGTGTCCGTACACCTGCAAACGTCGAAACGGTTCGCGTGACTTTGACACGAAGTCCCAACAAATCAACGAGGAGGGCTTCTGCTGAGTTAAGCCCGTCCACACGCTGCAAACGTGGTTCTTGATTTCCTGTATGAGACGTTTAATCTTCGTGTGATGTCACATCGGTTTCCTGACCGTCATGAGGGTGGCAAATAGTGGCCGCCTCATAGCCCGGATATTAATCCATGCGATTTCTTTTTGTGGGTATTCTTGAAAGAGAAAGTGTTCCAAAGGAGGCCAGAAAATGTAGCGCAGCTCAGGGCCCACATAGTGAAGTTGTGACGCGCGTTTTCTGAAGACTTGTGTCAAAAAGTTGTGACGAATGCAAGGGTTCGTTTGCAAGAGGTTGTGAGGCAAAAGGGTGGTCAAATTAAACATGTTCTTCGTTAGGAACAATTTTCCAGCCTATGAGGATTAATTCTGTACCAGATGTCAAATGCTTTTTAATAATAAAAATGTGTTATATGTGCAATCAATGGTATGACATTTCGTGCGCCTTCCTGTAGCTATACCACTAATCCGCTCCCTCCTGTGCTTGCGTGACATGTTCCGGCGAGGCTGTTACCTTTAGTAGTGGCAGCAGTAGTAGTAGTAGTAGTAGTAGTAGTAGTAGTAGCAGTAATATTATTATTATTTTAGAATTCAACGTATTTCGTAATGAACTTTAGTTTAGATAGGCCTGCTGTCAAATTAGGAAGTTTGGGAAGTCAAGGACATGCGGAGTTATTTTGTAGGAAAACTCTTGGAAGTGTCCACCCAGCATAGACGAGAGAATTTTATTAGAATGGACGTTACAATGATTTTGATTGGGAAGTCGGTCGGTCGGAAGCTCAGTTGGGATGAAGGGCATTTGTATTGCTACTAGAGAACCGTCGCGTACAGCGACCAGCGAATTGGTTGTGTACTGTTTGCTGTTTGAATACAGCTGTCTTCTGTGACGTGAAGTCACGTGATGACGTTTCGGAGGAACCTTCTTCCCCCATCATTAGGACAGCTGAACTCTTTAAAATTTATGTTCCGAAAAATGTACGGAAATGAAAGTGTAGTAACGAACGAAAGGCCGTATGCTGCCTGAAAAGTGGCACAGCGGATTTATGTGCACCGTTAGCTGACGAATCAGTCCACACCGTGCCGTTACTTAAAAAACCACGCCATAAAACATTCTACGTGTAAGAACACTGAAGTGCCAAGCACGTTCAATGGCGTAGTGTCGTTGCTACCCTGGAGCATCTGTCGAACAGGCTTCCCGTAACATATTGCTCACTTAAGTGGAATCCAATGTTGCACTCTGTCTTCTCCACCTCCAGGCACTTCAGTTTAAGACTGTCATTACACCAGTGCGATAATATTAATCTGGATCACGGAGCCGAATTTCCATGTGCTGTGACATATAGGTACTTCCTTCACGATGTCTTTGGAGCGATGTACACCTACACCTGGCAGGTAGCCGTAACAGGGCCAGCCGGGATTTAACGTCATGCCTTTTTGTATAAGCACGGATGTGCTGTGTGGACCCTAATAGATTCTAGTAATAGCGATCCCCACTGATTATGTACTTACTCTATGGGATCCCTTAGTTCCCAGTGATTACACGCGCCCACACTGCATGTACGTGCAATATGACTAATTGCAGACAGAGCTTAGTGATAAGAAACGCTGCGCACTGCGCACCAGTGGTGTGGAGATTCGTTGTAGAATCTAGTTGTAATGAGATCCACAGTACGCGACTACTGTTTGGCGGCTTGATATAGAGCGTTAGTTGTAACGAGCACCGCATACTGACGTCTCAATGAGCCTAGTGGCAGTGAGCTCTCTCAGTATCTGCCTACTGTTTGGCGACTCGTGGCAACCGCGCCTCCCAGTAGGTATCTACTGTGTGGCGAACCCTAGAACCTAGTGGCAACCAGTCCTCTCAGTGTGTTCCTACTGTTTGGCGACTCAGAGCCTAATGGTAACGAGCCCTCTCAGTGTGTACCTACTCTTTGGCGACTCATAAAACCTAGTGGAAATGAGCACTCTCAGTATGTACTTACAGTCTGGAGACTCATAGGGCCTAGTGGAAATGAGCTCTCTCAGTGTTTACCTACTGTTTGGCGACTCATAGAGCCTAATGACGAGCCCTCTCAGTGTGTACCGACTTAGAAAACCTAGTGGAAATGAGTACTCTCAGTTGTTACTTACAGTCTGGAGACTCATAGGGCCTAGTGGAAATGAGCTGTCTCAGTGTGTGTCTACTGTTTGGCGACACATAGAGACTAGTGGCAACTAGCCCGCTTAGTGCGTACTTACTGTTTGGCGACTCATATGCTCTAGTAGCAACTGGCGCCTACTGTTCCTGCTATATGGCGACCGAATACAGCCTAATGATTACGATACCCCTCAGTGTGCACCTCGTACGGCCTGGTGAGCAGTAGTGCCACACGTTAGGTAGCTATTCTGGGAGACGTTACAATTTAGTGATAACGGATACCAATGCGGCAGGTACCTGAAGAGAGAACTGCACAGTTTGTGTGATTGTGTTAAGTGAAAATAGTCTCCTAGTCTGATAGTTGCAAGGAAATAACAGTGTGTTCCTGATTACGTACGTTAACGCGGGGGTTGTATCACGCTGCCTGTCGGAAGGCAAGTTGCGCCATCTCGAGATCAATACACGACTGCAGCTAGCCCGAGTCACAGACTGCAAAAGCATGAAAATACCTTCTCGTCCAAAAAAGAACATAACATAACTACTAAACTAAACTAATATCTAGGAGCCACCACAGAATTATAGGCACCAGAAAGGTGAAACAAAACAAGTTTCATGCTGAGAATTCACAAATATTAGACACCACAGGACAAAATTTAGTCGCCACGGCGACCTGCCGTACCGGATTTTTAAATCCTTGTACTAAATTACATTCAAATATTGTGATGCAGGGCAAACTGGCTCAAACAATAACGATTCTGAGTTTTGGTAGGCAGGTGTCCGGTCTGTATGTATCTCTCCAAACAAATGTCCGGATTAAACCTTAAATTAGGCCACGGCATATAATTTGGAAACCTAAATTACCTCGCAAAAAAGGATAATTTGCGTTATACTATTTCAAGCGGATTATCTTATATCGTGCTGCCTATCGCCGCGTGCTTTAGTGTATGATTATTATTAAGCAACATACACACTTTATGCGAGGGGGGTGGGTGGAGGGGAATAACCCCTAGTTGTCTGTATTCCTACTGCTGCACATTTCGGCCCACTCCACACCATTATCCAGCAGTACCTGTAGTAAGTCCATATTTAAAAAGCAAAAGGTGCATGTTGTCGATACAGTTTTGTGCAAGATTGCGTATGCTGTTCAGTTCACTATGTATTTACGGTGTGAAACATAACTCCATGGAGCAGAGTCCTTGCTGGGAAGCTAACCGGTCCTCAGTTAATCAAGAAATTTCCCGCATTTTTCTTATCCGAAGTTTCATCGCCGCATTAGCCCGCAACCTGTCCCTGTCCTGTCCAGTGTAAAACATATAGACCTAGAAATGTAAGTGAAATTTAATGCGATAAAAATTATGTTTAATTGTTAGACGTCTGCATTCTTGTAAGTACGGGGTTACCAACCGCAAAATAAACTGGTAATTGAATATTGGAAATCAGAAGCCAACAAACTGCACCTAATTCCACTGATGTATTTTATTGTGATATTGTACATGTTTCGGCCGGTAATCCGGCCATCTTCAGGGTGACATTTCTGTTACAAGAATAAGTGTGATCAGATATGTCAGATTACTCCACAATATTGAAATTCTTATGATTATTGGTTAGAATTTTCTGTAGAACAATAGTATATAAAGGCATAAATAAAATAATATCTAGATTTTCAATGTCAGACGGTAAAATTATACAAAGTTTGGTGCAATGTATACTTACTTACTTACTCCATGGTGCAGAGTCCTTCTTGAGAAGCTAACTGGTTTGCAGCTAGTCAAGAAATTCCCCGCATTTCACGGAACCCGAAGGTTCATTACCACACTCACAAACGTCC
>Ga0123355_10007176_pt1 | contig 16642 bp, 8 predicted proteins | sample TergutEmb28metaG_3_FD_89872 | JGI IMG/M metagenome (GOLD analysis project Ga0123355, IMG submission 89872) | Embiratermes neotenicus P1 segment gut microbial communities from Petit-Saut dam, French Guiana - Emb289 P1 | ecosystem: Host-associated > Arthropoda: Insects > Digestive system > Gut ...
TCATGCATGAGCCGTAGCCGAACTTTTGAGTGGTTTGGAAGTTTCAAGAATGGCAGAACTTCGACTGCTAATGATGATCGATCAGGTCAGCCAAGCACGGTAACAGCGGAACAGGTACGGGCGGCTGTCAACCAGGATCGTCATCCTAACATACACGATCTCTGTGCAGAGGTTGGAATTGGTTATGGATCTTTTCAGCGAATTCTCACAGAACAGCTGAACATGCATCAGATTGCAGCGAAGTTTGTGCCGAGAGTGTTGAACCACGATCAGAAAGACAGTCGAGTAGTCATCTGTCAGGAACTGAAGGAAACTGTGATAAATGATCCCACACTCCTCTTGAACGTCATCACAGGTGATGAAAGCATCGTTTATGCTTACGACCCAGAGGCAAAACTGCAATCTTCGCAATGGAAGAGTCCTGGGTCTCCAAGACCCAAAAAAGCATGTATACAAAAAAGCAAATTGAAGACGATGCTCATTTGTTTCTTTGACCAAAAGGGGATCATACACCGGGAATTTGTCCCACCTGGAATGACGGTCAATGCACACTTCTACTGTGATGTTCTAAGAAGGTTATGTGAAAATGTGCGGCGCAAGAGGCCACAGAAATGGCAAAACCAGACCCTCATTATCCACCACGACAATGCTTCGGCTCACAGGTCCTTTAAAGTTTCGCAGTTTTTGGCCAAGAACAACATGACAGTGATCCCCCATCCTCCATACTCACCTGATCTGGCCCCCTGGGACTTTTTCCTCTTCCCCAAGCTGAAGCTTCGGATGAAGGGTCGAAGATTCGACACCACTGAAGAGATTCAAGAGGAATCGCAGCAGGTACTTGACACAATTCCAAAAAGGGACTTCCAGGGATGCTTGCAAGCATGCCAGAAACGCTGGGACTGCTGTATTCGTGCAAAAGGGGAGTACTTCGACGGTGATGGAGGAATTTAACATCCAAGGTAAGCAAACTTCTTTTTACAAGTACTGTCCTGGAACTTTTGGATACACCCTTGTATACTTATATTCTGCAAAATTTAAAATTATATGTCTTGTAATTGTAATATTTTAAAAATTTTTAACATTAAATCTTAAAAATGGCATTTGGAGCAAAAACAAACTAGAAGCTGAAAACTATTGACAGCACAAACATCATTACTGTCTGTACATTACAATCAATCCTTCATTTAAAAATAAATTCAGTGTACATTCAACTGATCAGCATTTTAAACAATACACAAAATAAGTTCTGGGAGCACAGCAAACCAGAATCAAAGAATTATAATTTGCTCACATTTCACAGATGCTTCAGGTGGCTACAAACAGATTACAGAATATGGCATTTAATAAATATATAAATGTAAATACATAACTGGTTCTAAGGAACCATTTACATGGATATTTCACAGAAAACATCTTCTAATGCTGACTAAAAGATGATTATCTCTTGACTAACTTTTTATGGTAAATGGGAGGTTACTGAAGAACTTAAAGGTAAAGGTAAAGGTACAGGTAGAGTTCATCCTCAAACAGGCCACGAAGGCCCAGAGTGGGAGTAGAGGTATAACTCTACTCTTTCCTTAACCTCGGTGCTAGATGGGGGTGTTTGGTCAACGCCACGCCCCAAGAAAGACACGGTAGCCATTGTACAAAAGGCTGGGTGAGCCTCAGGGCCAGTCTGGATGGGTGTGGAAAATCTACTGAAGAAATTAGTTTCTGTAAAGTAAAGTTCCTTGCTAGTAATGATGAAAGTTACTTTTGGAATTGGAGGTCATACTTATGCCCTGGCACTGTATGATGAAAGTCTGAATTTGTATGAAACATTTCTGTGTTGTGTACAACTGATGTTATGAGAGTATGCATTCAGTGCCAGGCAAAGTTAAACACATTAAATCATGCTTCAAAAGATCTCCTCCTTTAAATGTCTGCCATTATTCTAACAACTGTACTTTGGTCCTCTCTATTACCAAGTGTCCTACATTATTCTGTGACATTACTGAATGGAAATACGCAAAGTAAACCACAGTAAATTTAAAATATCCATTTTAATGAGTGATGTTACTTAGGGTTACCATATATCCATCACAAGAAAAGAGGACATTTCCCATGTATCTTGCATAAAAAAATAGGACATATCAGCAAAAGACAGACAAAAATGTGAACATATAAACAGTCACAATTTTATTGTGTAAAACTCCTCCACATTTCTCTGCTAGGAGTTCGTTAAATTATGAAATTCTGAATGTGGCATTCTTTAAGTGTGTTCTTCATAGAGTTGTAGGTTATTCAGAATTTCAGCACCAAAGTTTTCCAAGACATTCTGAAGGTTAACTACTGTTTTTATTTTTTGGCTCAGACAATGCTAATTATGTACTTCTTAAAAATGTAATTTTTTTTGTCCTTTGAGTACCATTACAATATGAAAAAGCTTTGAAAAATAAGTCAAAAACCCACATATTCTACAAATTTAAAAAAAAAAAAATTGCATGTGTGGAAATTTTGGGGTCAAAAAACATTACATGTCCAGGAAAAGCAGGGATGTATGGTAGCCTTATGTTAGTGTTACCATAGCATATCATACTGGACGTAGTGCAGTCACAGTACAGTGAACGAACATACATAATTTCAACTGAAGTTATTTCATTTGTTCCCCTACTCAGGTAGAAAACGCAAAGGCATGCAAAATGACAAATTTCAAGTAGCACTACAATAATAACTCATGAGACCTGTGTGTAAGTCGAGACACAGGACTTGTGTGTGCTTATTTTAAGACTTACTGGACTCACTCACTAACTTTCTCACTCATTTATTGATTGACACATTCATTCATTCTTAAATAGCTTAGTGATATTTTAACTGAAGAAGTTACATAATGCCAAGTTAGAAGGAAACATGTTGATAATGGTGACAGATAAGGTTTGAAAGGAGACATTTCCATAAAGTTCCTCAGTCAGTCAAGATAGCCTGTGGCCTCATAAAAAAATATTAATCTTGGAGCTATGTATGCTGTCTGAATAGAGTTCAGTCCAGTCATATGATGATGGTATACAATGTTCATTTATGTGTTACCTTGAATGTTTGCACCAGAATATTCAGTAATTCACCTTCCAAACCCAACTCTAGCAAGCTGGTTATAAGACCTGCCATATATTGGTTCACACCTCCACCACTCCTAAGGTATCCCCTGCAAAAATTTGGTAAAAATACTGAGGTTAAAGATTAGTCTTCTGGGATGTTAAACTGTGTCAACTGGCAAATTAGTGATGCTGTTAAGGAGAATAGTGTCCCTTCATATGCAAGATTACAGTCCAAGACTGCTTGCATTAAAATTAGGTGTTAAATATGGTCCAGAAGATTGGCAGTTGATGTTGCAATATTCTGTACTTACTTACATTCTTTTCAACAATTATTCATATTATGGTATGATATATTTGTTAACTGCAATTGGGTTGACACCCGGTGGCAGTAGTACAGTACACATTTACACACAAACAATACATAGAACAACACAATTAACAACAATAACAACACAATTAACAAGAACAGCACAATTAACAACCTAACTGGGAACAGTGTGGGCTGTGCCCCATCTCTGCGAGTTATACACTGGCATTTGCCTTACAACTGAGGAAAAAGCACGGAAAACCCTCAGTCAGGATAGCTGAAGAGTGCCAGTGTGGCACATGAAAACAGAATGTACAGAACACAACATACATTAACAATAAGAATACATAAACACAACAATAAAAATATACATAAATATAGCAATAAAAATACATAGCAATAAAAATTATTAACAATATTTTGAAAGAAGATGGTTATAGGATATGATATGCACTACATTTATAATTTAGAGAAGGTTCAAAACCAAAACTAAGTTCTATGGCAATAGCAGTTTTATACACACAGTGTTCATTTTGATTTTGTTCTAAAAAAGTCCGTTTTGAAATTAATAACCTTTAGACGCCAATTTGTCAAACATAGTAAACTCAATTTACATACCTATTTTACTTTGTAGGTAGCTGGCAGCTAAATCACGTACAAACTAAGTACACTTTCTCAAACCACTGTGTAAAGGTTTTGTAATAAGTTACAATCAAATGCTATAGCAAGATATGAACTTTTATGCCAGATATTGTTTAAATGAACCATTATTATTTAACCACATGCAAAACCTCATATGTAAATACAGTTTAGGAATACCCAGTATTCCTTCATATGCTCATCAAAAGGTAGGGTTGTAGAAGTATTCAAAGGTCCATGCTTGGATTAAACAGTCAATTTAGAGGCCATTGTTTAAGAATGACTCCTCCTTCCTGTCTCACTTGCATTTCCATGCACTTTCCTGGCCAGAGGATATTTTCTTTGTTATAATTTACTCAATAGTGGCAGTTCCACATGGCAACTACAATGATCATAATGGTGCTCTACTGCGGTTCGTTACAACCTGTTTTACCTAACATGATTGTGTGTATGTGTATCTCCAAATTTAAAGGTAAAAACGTAAATGAGATTTTTGCTGTTTATTATTCAAAAATATCAAGGGATACCATGAAGACTTATATTCTTAGTGTACTGAAATCCTCTACAGCAGCACTGTATGTAAATTACATCTTCATTAACAGGTCCTAAGGGTGTATGTTGTATGGTCACAGACAAAGGAGAGCAGTCAAACGCAACCATTTATTAACAAACCAAACTGTTTTGCTTTATAAGTGTATTTACATGTTTTGGCTTTTGTATTAAGCCACTGTCAGACTAGAGGAAGAATGTGTAGAAGCATTTGTTATATAATTAAAACCTTTCAAAAACAGGGCTTAGATCTCAACCTTATATTTGCATTACTTTACAAAATTAATCTCTGAACAGTCCTAGGTATGTCGTTATTATCATTATCATCATCATCACGTTTCAACAGTGCTGTTTCAACAATATAGGTGCTAAATCAGTTATAAATATCATTTTTGTTGGTTGAGTGTTGTGTTTTTGTGGGTTTTAAATGAAAAATAAATTCAAATTGAATCATCATCATCATCATCAACCAGCACTGTTTTCATAAGCACAGACTTGTTACACAACCACTATATAAGACTTTGGGGGTCCATAAGCTTTCTTCTTGTGGAAGTTAAAATTCTTAGTTAAAATCCATGTTATTGGCTAATATTTATGCTGACATGATGCGCCAAATAGTCAAATCTATTGCTGCACCACTTACGAAGCACGAAAGACATTTGCATGTCTTGCAGGTACTTCCAGCCAACCAACTCTTACACCAGGAGCCATGATCTTGGAGAAGGAGCAGTTGGAAATCACATGCCCACCAGCATATCCCTCTAGGGTTGCATCATAAGCAAAGAGTCTCTTGGGTGGATGTGGAGCATTTCCATAATACAGAAGATTATACACATCATCACATACCACAAGAAATTCCAAGCTGCGGGCTGCCTTCACCAATGCCTCACAACGTTCTGAAACATTTGAATATATCTGAACACCACGATGTCATACTGAAACACATTTCTTTGATTTCCATAGTGGGCTATCAAGGTCAGTGTTCTACATTAAATATACAATATGCTACATATATATATATATATATATATATATATATATATATACTTATACAATCCCAGATGCTGGGCCATTTGTTGAACCCTTCTGGATTCAGTCATGTAACAACCTCATTCACTGACATTCTTATTCTTTGCTCTTCTAGCAGGTCCATATGTCATCATCAGACTGGTGATTCTCTCTGCACACTGTTGACACGGTTAATCCATTTATTTCTAAAGTCAAAATGCCAGTAAATGCAGGTTCAATCTATACTGCATCCAAAATATCTTGATTCCTTTTGTAGTCTTTGCATGTACATGTTGTTGTACATCTCAGGAATTTTTATATCAGAAGCTTTGATTCTGAACATAGGAACAATTTTTACTACAATTATCTGCAGTTTTGTGGTTTCAATGTATCGTTATTTGGCCTATAATCTCACCAATTTTATATTTTAATATCTGTATGTTTTTATTCCTCATATGACAACAAATATTAGCAATACGAAACCCAAATAACAGTACTGAAAGTAATATTACAGTATAATGGGTGAAACTGTTATTCAAAACTACTGTAATGTTTTATATTACCAATCTCTTACCTTTGGGAAGAGTTATCCCAGTTGGGTTGTGAAATACTGGAACTGTGTAGAACATTGCCCAAAATGGTTTTTCCTCAGTCACATTCCAAGAGCCTTTGGATTTCTCTTCCCTCACAATATTCTCCATAGCTGCCACATCAACTCCTTTTGAATCTATGGGAACTGAAAGCATCAAACAGGATATAAGGAATATGAGTGAATGCCAAGAGACCATATATATTTGAGATGTACATTACTAAATATAACAACAAAAATTTAAACATTTGATTTAAGTGTTACAATGTTAAAAAGTATCTAAGAACTCTTACTAACAGGAAATGACTCTACAGTAATATTCAAGTAAGTACCTTTAGGGAGTGATGTGTGCAAGAAAAGTGCAAAGTCACCACACGATTTTCTTTAATTTTCATGCTTAAAACTCGGGTATAATTTTCTTAAACTCCAAGTCTACCACTTGTCTGATCATCACCTTCAATATTAATTATTCAGAATCAAGATACTACTACAAAACAGCAATTTCAGAAAATTCATACTATTTCATAACAAAAGTATTCTAGAAGGAAATGGCATGAAGTAATTGCACTGGATCAAGTACTTACGTGTGCACAGTAACAATGGTAACAAGGAATATATGAGAGTGAAAAGAAAAATTATTACATTTTTTAATAACATGTGGACACAGGGAAAAGTTTCAAAGGCTTGAGATATAGTTTAAATTATTAAAAACTATAAAAACACACAGAAAGTATCCATATACAGCCTATTGCAATTACAAGAGTATTTCACTCTTATCACCAGTATCAAAGTTATATACAAGTATACTCAAAAATACAGGCACTATATGTATAATAACAGTGTAGTATGTTTGCATAACTGCTGCTGCAATGGCAACATAACAATGCATCCTGGTGAAGTGTTGAGTTCAGAGTCACTGTCAAAGATATAAAGTACTGACTGTTACACAAAAACGCTTTTGTGGCAAATTCATATTGCCAGCAACAACAAAATGTACTCAGGTCTACACATACAGTAGTACTCAAATACCAAATGATACAATATAAAGCAATAAAAATATGGTGGAAGCAAAAAAAACTGAAAACAAGTGTATCAGTTAGATTCAAGATAGAATAACAAGACTACCATAATCAGAATAAATATGAGTATTATATTTTATATTGTCCATGATGGCAGACAATGTCAAAATAAGTCACAGTATATCAAATCATCATTAGAAATATTTATACTAAAATTTTCACAATTCAATAATCCCAAAGGACAGAGAAACATGGGAAGAACCACAGGTACATGAAAAGGTAAGCTGCAAAACACCTGAACACTGGAAGGAGCCTTGGGCAATAATTCTCCACTTATACAATGGAGGGAGGTGGAATGGGGGTGGGGGAAGGAGGGCAAGTACAGAAAAGAAGAAAAAAATAAAATGTTTATGGTCTGTCAAATGCAAAGCATGCAAACAGACATGGACTCCTCAGCATATATTCAATTTACACAAAAAGTGCAAATAACACATGAAAAATAGTTTGATACAAGCCATTCTAATGTTTCTGTAAACAATGTATTACAAGTAGTCTATGGACTGTTCATTGACAGTAGACTCAAACCTGCTAGCCCAAATAAAGAGCTAACTGACTAAAGTGTTGGTAATAATGCACTAACTAAAGGGCAGGCTTCTTGATAAATTATTTTCAGATCTACTGCTTAACATGATCTTGATGAAGAATACATTAGTACATGGTCCCTCAGACACAATGTTTGTGAACTAACCTGTGACTATTTTCATACCACTGAATTGCTTCAGTACATCAAGGGCAATCATATAAGTGGCTTCTTCAACAAAAATAACGCCATTTGGTTGAAGAATAGTTGTTAAGATCATCTGCAAGCCATGTGTTGCTCCACACGTTAAGATGAGATTCTGTCTACAGACAAACACACAGCAGATATGCAGATAAGATATCTTACTTGCACACCTTTTGACCCATTTAATATGAAATGACTTGGCAGTTACATGTCCACTGATAATGTGAGTCATTTTTTAAATGTCTACATATCATCAGAATGTTTCAATGTATCAACCCCCAATTTTACCATGTCTAAGTACAGGCATTTTTCTTTTCATCCATTTTATATCACATACTTTTGAATCCAAGGCCTTTTAATGTCCTAAAATCATATTTGCTCTCAATCTGCTCTATCATAGCAATGAGAGAATGCGGCCAGATCGCTGGGCCTGGGGCTAATAATTTTTGGTGGGTCTACACAGAGTACTAGAATCCAAAATAACAATTTTTAGGATAGATCCAATTTACACAATTATTCATTTCCCATGCATAGATGAGACAGTGCATTTACTCAAACCTGATCAGAAGTCATTTTTGTGGCCCTCCATTGTGAGATATGCCAGCATGTCTCTGAAAAGCTGACATAATTTTAATGCACCTATTCTGCTGATGGGCCTTGAGGCTCAGCTCCCTCAGTCACCTCATTAGTAGGGCTCTGCATGTCACAAGCCTGATATGTCCCTTGCACCAACTTTCAGAGACTATGAGAGGTCAATAAACATATCTGACACATAATATATTCACAAGTTACCTATGCACTCTATCACCATATTTAACAGTGAGGAACTTCGCTAACTCCTCTCTGAATTCCCACAGACCTGATGTTATGCCATACTGGAACAAGTATGCATGTTCTTCTTCTTTCTTCTGTAAAAAATTATTATTATTATTATCATCAGTAGCAGTAGTAGTAGTGGTGGTGGTGGTGGTGGTGGTGGTAGTAGTAGTAATAACACCAACAAAATCTGAGCAACATACCATGAAAGTAGGACATCAAGGAACTACAGAAAACAGCCACACTGGACACTGCACACACCCTTCAGAAAGTAATGACGTAAAAGTACAAAACATTCAACATGGGAAGTAACATTACATGTACAATAGATCGTAACTACAGAATAGCTGCAACACTATATACCCTAGAAGCAAGGGTTGTTTCAGGTATATAACTGTAAATACCCTGCATAAAGGAAATTAATAATAATAATAATAATAATAAAGTGGAAAAAACTCCAGGCGTGATTAAGTTTGATGCATACAGGGGATCACAAACAGGATACATATGTCAATTTTGAATTTTTCACAGCAGTGTGGCAGAGAATTCCATTCTTGTAGGGTATAACACAACATCAATGGGCAATCAGATCCTGGAGTTTCAAGGCAATTGCTGTCCTCACCTTTTAGGGTCAATAAGTTCCCAACATATTGACTCCTGAAATGATAAACCTGTTATTTTGGAACTCAAGCACCAATAACTGAGTTGACTCAGCTGCCTGGTGGAGGTTCTTGCTTTATCACTCAGCCTTTTTTATGTTATTTGTAAGAAGTCATCAAAAGTAAGCAGTCACAAACGGAAAATAGAAACAGCAGAGACAATGCCCTGCAACTGGTTAGTATTCAACAACTAACCATCAGCACCGATAGGGTATTTTGCAGTATGGTGCACATTACCTATACGACAAAGGATCAGAACATCTGACAGTGGTGCAAGTACCTCACCTTGCACCTCACTGTCCTTGCCCCTGGACACTTCCTAAATTGTGAGATTTGAGGTTCTCGCATGGGTATTACTAAAGACTCGCGTCTTCTGGTATTTTAACGCTGTTTGATTGGGGTTTTGGATCCCGACGTTTCGAAGGATCGTAGTGCCTTCACCTCCAGGGCTAGGGAGTCGAAGAAAAACATTTTTGGATAGCTTGACTCTGAAGATAAGGGTGTTACGATCCTTCGAAACGTCGAGAACTATAACCCCGAAGATACCATCCCAATGGAGTTGAATCTCCACTTCCTGTTATACTCCGTATAAATCAATCCAGTGTAGAATACGGATTTGACAATCCCCTTTTCACACGCATAATGCCAGTCGTTGGCTCTGGACTACTGTATTTACCATTCTGTGTTCCGTTGCAAGTTTGAACATTTCAACGCAACGTTTCAAAAGATCTGGGCCTGGTGTCCCTGCAGAAAGATTTATAACCTCCGAATTATACACATTGAGTATCGCGTTGCCATCGAATAGGTGAAACAAATGTGGATCTTCAATGCTATGTGCACCTGACATTGTTACAAGAAATGAACAACAAACTGTATGTCATTTATCATATTCCGGTTTCCCGAAAGGTGATTGTTAGCACGATACAAGTTACTGCACGTGATCCAGTCACGCCCGCATTTACGCCAGTCATTCATAACTGTGACGTGTGACTTGTAATCCGTTCCTGTAGGCAGACCAGTGAACACAGAGTACAGATCTTATGGTTTAGGCGATAAAGTGAGCTTTTTGCACAGATCATCTTAGTATGCGTGCAATGTTTCAATTTGGGGCCCACGGCTCATCTAGTACAGTCGTATGTAAACTGTGGCCTGCAAAAACTCAAGTCTTGCTGTTGCTCACATCACGACACATACGTAGTAATCTGTGTACATGGAGATGCTAATCTGCATCTGTGGACACGTGGAAGTGGCTTGAAAACGTTCCAGGGTAATGCGCTTTTGGAAATTTGGGTTTAAGTTCGCATTCGGGAAAAAAGGTAAGGTTTTAGGAATTCGTAGTCAGTTGAAAAACCTTAATAAATCTAATAATGTGCATGCACAAAACAAAACGTTTTTAAGCAGTTCGTAACGAGCTAGTATTGCCGCTGAAAATTCGCTTTACCGAAGATGGCGATTGTTACGTGTATTGAAATGTAGTTTGGTCGTGCATGGTTTTTACACAATACGCGGCCCTAGTGTTGGATGTTCATGTCATTTCTTGTTAATTGGTGTGTAGCAAAGTATATTTTCAAGAAACGCAAAATAGTGGCCTTCCGTTCTGGTTAGTGCAAAGAAAATTTAATTCGCATTCCATGCATCCTTAATAGGAGTTAGTGAAGAATGTAGAACATGTTACGGCCTAATCAGACACTTAAATACAAATACGTAGTTTTACGTTAGCCATAAACAATTTAGTGGTAGTTTTTTCATGCAACTACTCAGTTTTTAGCATGCAAGGTTTTTTTTTCGGATTTTTAATAAAGGCAGGTTCCTGTACAGACTACGAATGAGCATATTAGGCACTTATAAAATGGTTCCTTAAAAACTCCCGTATATCGTGATTTAAATTTTTTATGTTCAGGGGAATGTTATTGAATAACTTGGTTGCAGGATAGTACGTAAACTGTGCCATTTGCGAGGCTCATGTAAAAATTATCTATTGTGTATGTGTATATATATATATGCCTGAGCGTGTTGGAAATTATTCCATCCCCACAGCAAATGATAATGTGGAGGGTGTGGATGTGCTGGCAGGTGCAGGAATATTGATCTTCCGAAATATTTCTCACAACAGACCCCCGTTAATGCTCCTCATTATTCTGATGATAATTTTCGGTTTTGGTGTTGAGTTTCCTCAGTTGTACATAAACGATTCCTATCCAAACTGTCAATTTGCAGGCCTAACTTATACTGGCCATTGTTATTGGTATCATGTACAATCACATCCTGAAAGAGACCAACTTCAAAATTGCCTTTTCAGTGCACCTACCAAGTTGGAGAACTGGCTTGAAGCAAATGAACATACAAAACTTAACCAGATGTGTCACAAACAAAATATATTTATGTTAATTTAAATATAGGTTATTGTAATAAAAAAATCAAATTCATTATTACAACAACATTTATTGGTGTGGAAATTAATAATAACTTAACCTGATAATCAAGTGTATGTATCCATAGATGTAGTTCAGCATAGTTGAGTTAGAGGACTGATGAGGACAGATATTTTATATTTTCATTTCACTATGTCCCTTTGAGTTAGCTTTTGGGGCAGTGGGGCAATTTTTCAGGCAGCAAGAACATCTGTTCTTCTAAAAGACGATCATTGCAGTTTTGGCACATTTAAAGAAAAGTCTTTTGTGAGGAATTATATATCCGAATCGTTACCCTTAACTTTGGCAGTGGTTACAGCAGACAGCAAGCAAATTCAGAAGTATGCAGTGTCAATGAGACATAGATGTATTCCTTGTGTCAGAAGCTAACAATGATCTTGGCAGAAGGATATGTGTTGTACAAGGACAAGATGGTTTTTCACATAAAATTTAAATCATAAACCATGATGTAAAAGTACTTAAAAGTGAGCACTGAAAGATTCTGCCTCAGTTCATTCCTTGTATCTTGTTTTTATAAACTGCCTATAGTCATTCAGGAAGCATTTAGTGAATGAAATTTTGATTAATTTAAATGAGAAATTATTTAGCATGTGTGATGTCAGAAATATGAGCTACGTGACAAAGCAAAGTATCGGATTTGTTTGCCACCTACTGTTTAAGTCTCGTAGCTGGCATAGAACAGAAATTTATGACTATGTTTAAGCAAGCTGTTATGTAGAAACGTGGAGTGCAAATGCAATTTGTCAAGCTAATTTTACATCCTTATGGCCAGGGTGTAGCGGTATACAAATTATATGCTGTGTATATATGTATGGGGTTCATGTACGACCTGTTGTAATGTGTGTCCCCGATTCAGAACTGCTGCTACAAGACCAAGCAAAGTAAAATTCTGTTATGTTGTTTGACATGGCATTGTCACTGTTTTAAAAACAGAGTCAGAGGTATGAGGCATGCTGTGGCAGTGATTGGTAAAATATGAAATTGCTGTATGTACTTGTAGCTATATGTGTACGTTTGTTTATTTGCAGACTGTGAGGACCAGTCCATTGAGACCCGTTGGAGATATTACTGAAGCTGAGACACATCAAGCTGCAGATGTTGAAGTTATGGAGTTGCTTCAGTGCAAATGAGAACACAAAGGGGTGCTGAAAGAATGCCAGTAGGTAGTGAGCTACTGACCTGTTTGGCAAGGTAACAAAATGGCTGTTATGTCTTCCTGACAGTACTGCTGCCAGATCTGAGGGGCATGTGCCTTTCTTGCCTTTATAACTATCATCAAACAGTAGGCTGATAAAAGATCAACCAGGGGGAAGTCTGTTTTCTTTGGCCATAATGTCAGAATATTCTTATGTAACGTGATCCATCGAAATGCACACTTTTCAAATTAATACTTTGATTCAATTTTTCAATTTCTGACAACTTCTGCATGTTTTGAACCTTATGGGTTCCTTCTCAGGATGGTTCCAAACATGTAGAAGACATCAGAAATTGAAGAATTAAAGTATTAATTTGAAAAGTGCGCATTTCATTGGTTCATGTTGCATAATTATATCACAGTGCAAGGTACAAAAAACATAAGAATCAGAATATTCTGTTGCTTTTAGCTCACTGGAACACTGTGTTATGTGTGTAAGCATTAAATTGCCCAAAATTCTCAAATGTGGTAGGTAATGTTCCATTAGCATGGAATAGAGAAAAATGCATTTAAAGCTTGGTTTGTTCAGGTCCTGAAGGATTAGAGCATGCAGATCTTACTGTGACACTGTTGTGGGCTGCCATACAGATTGTACAGTTCTTCATTACATGAATTAATGAACCAAGTCAAATCAACACACCACACTATTGACCATTTTGGTTTTCAGTGAAGTATGCTGAGCTTGTAGACCCTATGTTGTTTTCACAAACATCTACACTTTTGTGAAAAAAGTGACAAGCTACATGTTCATTGTGATGTTAAGCATAAGAACAATTTTTCATATCCTTATATTACAACATAAACTACATCTGTAAAGACATAAACAAATATGTGATCATTTTTGTGATTCAGTTTGGCCCACAGGCATGGCACTTCAGTTGTGATGCAAGACTTCTGTCATACTTTGTTACACGTATAACAAGCCACTAATTTACTTCTGAATTTAGCCATATGCCTCAGGTACATGAAAATGTGGAATTACAGTAGGACAGACATCATCATAATGATAAAGTCAGCAGGAGCAAAATTCCTACCAGAATACTCAGATAAGAATCTGATAGTGAAGACACAGTGTGTGAAACAGATGTGGCCCAGTGGCAATTGCAGAGCTTCTGTAGTTGTATCTGTCATTAGCAAGACACGACTCACACGGCTAATCCAGTCATCACTGCAACAGCCTCTGCAACACGGCACAGTAGTGGCTGTATTTCTGTGTGTCCTGCTTCTTTTATACCTGTCACTGTCATTGTCACTGATCATCGTTCCACAAAATTTGGCTTATCATCTCTCATTTCCCCTAGACACTTAACAGTCTCAGAATGTCTGTCTTGAACAGCAGTTATGGCAGTTTCATTGTCATTATGGGTTTTAGAACTGCCAAATTTTAGTACATGAAATAAACCTTAAGAGCAGGAAAAATGAGGTCACCAGTGTCTGTTGTGAGGCATTTAATTCAAGCCACTGAAATTACATGAAGGTGTCTTGCTGTCGTCTCTAGCTGCCATCAGGACAGGCTGTTTTAGGCAGTTTTGACAGGCTGTTCCTTAGTCAGCAGTGATGGATACTTGATATTAAAGAAAGCAGTCCAGATATTGGATATGCAATAAATGGCATACATAGCCTGTATTTGTAACACACACTACATGTAGTACAACACATCAGGATGGATCTATACAGTAGAAAGCATTCTTATGTCACTTTTCCCACCATAGGTAGATGGCTCTGACTGTTAGTCCTGGATCTTTCACCAGACACCTGGGTTCACTTGTAGGCCAGTCTGTGGTGGACAGAGTGGCACTGGGCCAGGTTTTTCTCCGAGTGTTTTGATTTTTCCCAGTCAATATTATTCTACCAATGCTCCATACCCATTCATTCATCTGGCATAGACACTGTATGATCGTAGCAGCTGTCTGTGTCATGAAATGAAGTGCCCAAGTAAGATGTAAAAAATGAGGCTTAAAAATCTCGGAACTTGAAACTTCATAAAAAGCTTAATCACGTCCAAAATTTACTATGCTGCAGCTAGAAATTTATCCTATGTATGTAATTGGCTGTTAGGGAGGGTTTAAAATATCTTGTAACAGAGTACAGCACTTGAGCAGCTGAGCACGTTCAGTATCTGATGTAGGGTAGTACACTCCACATTCATATTACTTACTTAAGTAATGAATAATTCCATTTCCTTAGAAGATGTCGACATTATTTATACCCATATCCTCCTGTTAATATGACACCTGAACACACAATAGCTATAAATTCTCAGTGCTGTACAGGTTCAGAGGGGGACATGACCATGTATTTTGTGAAGTGAAACTAATGCATATCTTTTGAGGAATTAGATGCGCAGTTCGATGACCCTGGTGCTCATGTATATTAAACCTAGGCATGTGATATGTAATGGAGACTTCAGTTTTTTGAGAATGAAGTCACGGGATGTGACTCCATGAGGTTTGGTAGAGAGACCCAAATAATGTGGAGGAACCTGCTGCCCCCCTTTTCAGGGTAGAGAGTTCTTTCCTTCTAACCCTGAAGATGGAATTGCCAGGTTCCACTAAGATGTTCGTACCTGTGTGTCAGACACCACCACATCAAATACCATGAACCAATAATCTTAATACTTTCTACACTGAAAACACAGATTTCGCATGCATTTTGTTAGCTTTTAGAGTAGCTCAACATGACTCGTCTAGCTGAAATAGTTAAGCTGTGTCATGCAAGAAAGTTGACGTTTCTTTAAATTCTTGGTACAAAAAAATTATGAGGCATAGAGGCCTAAAGTTTGGCATTTTCATTCCTATAGGGCCTACAAGATGGAGGGAATGTCCTCCGATATGGAGGGCAGCTGCGAATATATTGAATAAGCAGTCACGGACAGCCGACAACAGGTGGTCCTCCAGCTTAGGAGTTGGGCAAGTTGCTCACAACTCCTCCCTGTTAAAATGTATTTTGTTACGAAATATTCACAGACAAAGCCTCAGACTTGGACTTATACTTTGGTACGACCTAAGCAATGAAAGAGGGACATGAGATTTGGTACTTGGATTGTTAGGAGTCTATAGAGGGCAGGTTCATTTACAGCAGCAGCAGAAGCCAGGGAATTGGCTAGATATAAATTAGACTTCGTGGGTGTGCAAGAGGTTAGATGGGACAGAGAGGGCACAGTAAGAGCAGGGAATTATAATTTTTTTTATGGAAAAGGAAATGAGAATCATCTATTGGGAACAGGATTCTTTGTACGCCACAGAATAATATCAGCAGTTAAGAGAGTGTTGCTTGTTAGCGATAGGGTATCATATAGTTCTGAGAGGTCGCTGGTGTAATATCATTGTTCTAAATGTGCATGCACCAAGTGAGGAGAAAAGTGATGATTCAAAAGACAGTTCTTATGAGGAATTAGAGCAGGTTTTTTTATCATTCTCCTAAGTACCATATGAAAATTCTATTAGGAGATTTTAACCCTTAGGCTCCCGAGTTAAATCCCATCTGTAAATCCCAGGTGCCCGAATTATTTTGCAGGGTATTTAAATTTTCCGCATGCTTTTCGAAAAACCTAAATATTTCGAGAACTAAA
>Ga0123355_10007177_pt1 | contig 16640 bp, 8 predicted proteins | sample TergutEmb28metaG_3_FD_89872 | JGI IMG/M metagenome (GOLD analysis project Ga0123355, IMG submission 89872) | Embiratermes neotenicus P1 segment gut microbial communities from Petit-Saut dam, French Guiana - Emb289 P1 | ecosystem: Host-associated > Arthropoda: Insects > Digestive system > Gut ...
ACACAAGCACAGTCAACGGCGCCTCACTACCGACTGACTAGCCCCACGGGAGAGTGGCTGTTCACGTTTGCGCAGTAAGGTCTCCTCTGACTGGCTGCCAAATTATATCAACGCCACGCGACCAGTTCTCGTGATATTCAAAATGGACGGATACTTTCCGGACAGCCCTCGTACAACCCATTTATGTCCATTCAGTATGCTGAAGTTACTAAAAGTTTTACAAGACCTCTTACAATAAAATATTACACCATCTGCAACCAAATACCATAAGTGCTCTGGTGCATTACAGTAGTAATCATAGTCAATGGTGTATAAAGGAACAGCTGGGTTCAACTTCAATGTTCATTAATGTTAGGCATTTGGAATCTCTATTTCACTTTTATACTGCATTTACACAATGTACACATGTATTATATTTAACTTTTAAGGAGAATACTGTTTCTTTTGCTTTACTTGCTTTCACCTCAGTACTGTTATGGGATTACATGGGTTAAGTTACTCTGCTTAGGTTGACAGCATCACTCCTCTCACTGTGGCACAATTATACATTAGTTCCACATTTTGTTGGGCATCTCTTGTCACTGCATGCATATCCCTCATGCATTTCCTCCTTTATTTCAAGACTGTCACATGTCTTTGAAGTTAAAATTATTATTTTCATTTTCCTAAGTAAGTGTGCATTCCATTTATTAAAACTCAACCAAATACACTTATAAATATTAATTTTGAATGCATTAACCAGTGACAAAGTTTACAGAGCTGCATAGAAGCATCTACTGATTATGAACTTGTTGATAAACTGTACGAAAAATTAAGCAAAAACACACTCTCACAATACATTCTACACACGTCCAAAACCTGAATATATTTAGTTGGTACTAACAGAATTCATCCTGTTGTGTGAAAATCATTAAGTTTATTATAAATAACATAGACATTTCTGTCAACACAACTATAATTATGTAGGTTAAAATTACTACTACAACATGTTTCGACCCTTGGGGGTCATCTTCAGGTCGAGCTTAGGAGCCTATTTTACATCTGTTTTTGCCGTATTGTTTTTCATTTTTGCATTAGGGATCCCTTATGCATTACAAGTGAATTAAGAAGGATGGAACACAATTTTTAGTACTGTCAGTACATAAGATTATAAATATTTCATAGCTGTGGCTGAGGTGCATGTGGCTGGTCCTTATAGCTGGGTTGCCTCCAGGGGGGGAGGGGGGGGGGCGGGATTGTATTGTGTGTGTTCTCCTCTTTGCTGCTGTTTTTGTGTTGCACTGGTTTCCAGGCTGGGTATTCAGGTAGAGTCTTGTGTTCGAGTCAATTAGTTTTTGATGTTTTTATTGGGGTCCACAGGCTGGCGTTGATTCGGGTCCGCTTCCTGTTTCTTTTGTTGTGTCCTCCTCCTTGCCCGGGTGGATCCACCTGGGCAAGGAGGAGGACACAACAAAGGAAACAGGAAGCGGACCCGAATCAACGCCAGCCCGTGGACCCCCATAAAAACATCGAAAACTAACTGACTCGAACACGAGACTCTACCTGAATACCCAACCTGGAAACGAGTGAAACACAAAAACAGCAGCAAAGAGGAGAACACAACCAATACAATAACCCCTCCCCCGCTGGCAACCTAGCTATAAGGGCCAGCCACATGCACCTCGGCCACAGCTATGAAATATTTATAATCTTACGTACTGACAGTACTAAAATTGCATTCCATCCTTCTTAATTCACTTGTAATGCGTAAGGGATCCCTAATGCAAAAATGAAAAACAATACGGCAAAAACAGATGTAAAATAGGTTCCTAAGCTCAACCTGAAGATGACCCCCAAGGGTCGAAACATGTTGTAGTAATAATTTTAATCTACATAATTATAGTTGTGTTGACGGAAATTTCTATGTTATTTATAATAAACTTAAATATTTAGTTGGATTTTAATAGTAAAACTACGGACTGCATTATATCCAGGTGTACTTCTTATTCGGCTAAATGGATAAAACATGACACAAGTGACTGAAACATAAAAGTATCGACTCCTGTGACATACGTGACTACATGCAATTGCACTATACCAATAACCTTAATCTGACAAAGGAAGAGGGACCAACTGTTTCAAAAATGTTATTTTTTTTTAATAAACTAATATCTATCTACCCTCGTAACACGTAAGTAGTCATACGATGACTAACTACTAAATTCCAGTTGCATATACACTTACCATATTAACCTCACACTCACTCCAAAATCCGCAACTTCACGATCGCCAACTCCTCTAACCAAAAATCACAGTTCGCCTGTCACAACCAACAAAACATCGTCACAGATTAAAAATTTATAGTCACATCACAGACCACAGATTACTACTTATGCCACAGACTACGTGTTTCCCATGTTCACGGATTACAGACTCGCCACAGTAATCGTATGATAGTTCTTCACGGTTGCCCGTGGTTCCCTGGGGGTGTGGTAATTATTATGCAGCCGACGTTTCATAGAGATTCGTTTCACGATGGATAATGACACACGTGTCGCTGGAATGACAGTTCCAGATCTTTGCGTAGCGGTGTTACACGCCCGTTTAGCTCGACATTATGAAGAACCCTCCTTGAATTCCTCATCCTGCGAAAAAGACCTTCATGTCCATATACCAACAAACACATTGTCAGTCCATTGCAAGACTGTGGCATCTGTATTCTGTGCTGCCGGAGCATCAACATGGAATTCAAGCTTAGCGATCCGACAGCAAATGTGAACACATGCTGTGACGCTCGGTGATGACTGCATTAGGCTCTCAGCCAGCAGAGAAAGGAACATGTCACAAGTTAACTGTTAAGCATTGAAATTTGTTGTACCTGTAACTTTCACTTCATTTCTCTTGATTGCTTTGCTGTATCATGGCATTCTTTCAAATCCAATTTGATGATCTTGGTTTGCCTTTCACAATCTAAGACTGACATGAATTAATAAAACTTCACAATGCACATTATTTATGTACCTACAAAATATCTTAATGGTGCCATTAATACAAGTACAAGCAAGCTTTTGTATTTTGCAATGTTTTTATTGTAAATGTGCAGTATCCTAGAAAATCCAATTTTCCACTTGCTAAATAGCTTCCACCCCTAGATCTTAGGGGCATCATTTAAATTGAAAAAAACACTACCTTACCTTTATATACAGCAGTCTATATAAGGGATACACAAAAGCTTTGTAGCCATAACTATATTATTTCCAGCAAAGGTAAAAGAAATCATAAAATCTTCATGAGTAAAATATAAGAATAACAAACAGTTCTGGGTAGAACACTCACAGCCTTCTCTCCTACTGCAAAATTCCAGTTATATACATTTTTGTCTTCATTGTTTAATGAAAATTTATAATCCAATAATCAACCCATAATTTTTTATTTCTTGTTGCTGCTGTCATCGCCACCACCACCCCCACCTGAATTAATACAACACTTCCACTGATGTTTCTTATTTTCCTGAGACTTGCCTATATAATTCTGAAGAAACCTAGGTTAAATGCTGTAGGGTTTTATTTTTTTTTTGTCTTTCCAGGACGTAGGCAAACTGAGGCCCTTTAACTAACTTGGAGATGGAATAGCATAGTTGATATAGTGGCCACACAATGTGCTGGATGATCCAGGGTTGAAATCCTGGTAGGGGCAAGAGACTTTCTTCTCCAAGTCATCCAGACCAGCTTCTGTGCCCACCCAGCCTCCTATTCAAAGGGCATCACAGTTCTTTCTTAGGTATAAAGTGACTGGGGTGTGATACCGACCACTCAACTCCATCTATTGCCAAGGTTAAGACAGCAGAACTATTCCTATATGAACCCCCCCCCAATGCCTACATGGCATAGACAGGGTAAACTTTACTGTGAATACAAATCTAACAGATGCAACAGTATGCAGATATTTATTCACTGCAAAACTACTCTACATGTTTCGGGTGTCACAGCACTCATCATCAGGATTATTAAAAACTGTAACCGCAGCCTCCGGTACAAGTAGTATGACCTGTACCGGAGGCTGCGGTTACAGTTTTTAATACTCCTGATAATGGGTGCTGTGACACCCGAAACATGTAGAGTAGTTTTGCAGTGAATAAATATCTACATACTGTTGCATCTGTTGGATTTTTATTCACACTGAATTACAATGCATGGAACCACGAGCTTAAAAGGTAAACTTTACATTTTACCTTTTTTTAAAACCTAACTTTCAATTCCAGGGACAGGAAAATTGTGGAGGGGGGGGGGGACCTGGGCTGTAGGGTGGATGTGGAATCACTGGACATCAATTTTGTAAGAAACTTCTGGACAGAATGGTGTATGTGCAGGAGTGTTACTGTGGGTAAGCAACCAACTGTGTTCCTGTCATTTCTTTCACACTGCTTTTTGCAAACACCATCCAATGGTCAGATATAGTTCTTGATTCAATGTTTCACCTCTAGAAACAAACACATACAGCATCAAATCTCAACAGTTGAAGGAAACAATGAGCATGGACTTCACATTAAATCTGCTCTGTCATGCTTTTGACAGTCCTGGGATGATTCTGACTTCCACTGTGAAGATTGCTTCTTTTTTTTGACAGTTTTGACAATGTACCTATACACTCATGTGTCATCACCACAGCACCCACATAATGTTTAATTTTATTTTCAAGTTGAACTGCACAATTTCCAAATCCTTTCCCTAATACTGATTTGAGATACCAACTTTATTGGAGACAGGGTGGGGGGTGGGGGGAAGTAAGAGAGAAACAAAGAAAATAAAAAGGTTATTGACCTCTGTTCCAAAAGTGACATCTGATACACATAACTTCAACTTCTGTGGTTGATCAAGGAACAAAGGTGACCTTTGACCACTTGATGACCAGTCTTTCATAGAAAACATTCCATAAACCTCACTGGTTAAAATTAATTACCAATTTCCCAGGGAACATAATGCCGTGTGAGAGATGGGTGGAAAGCGCTATACAGCTTTGGGTTGAACAGTGAACAGCCCATCCTACCAAATTTGAAGTCCATGAAAAGTGTGAAAACTGAATTTTGAGTCTGTCCAAGCATAATGTCCAATTTGTTAATTCAAGTGAGGCAGTGCCACAGCCCACCAAACTTCTCAGTGACAGCCCAAGAGTCTCCTATATGTTCATATTTTGATCTACATCATTTTTATTTGTGGGAGACAATGAATGATGGGCTTCACATGAGGACTCACATTCTTTGCAAGAACATTTGAAGAGAAATTTTTAATATTTCAAGACAAAAGGTCTGTGAAGAAGTACTTTCAGAATGTGTCAAGGTTGCATGGAAGCTGAACTGCAGGGGACAAATTCCTACATTCCTGCCAAATGCAGCTTTCGTATGTGATAAGTCTTATGTGACAGCTTCCATGTTCAGGGTCATAATAAGCTGGATACATGTATATAGTGCATGCATGCAGGTGTATTCAACTAAAGAATGTTCTAAAAAGAAAGGAGTGTCAACACAGAGTACATATTTATTGTAATCAACTAATGCTGCCAAAGTCTTAACGGCTCTTGTGATTATACATTTACAAGTTTTTATCAAAACTCTACCATTTAAGCTTTGTGCTACATATAAAGCTTATTCTTAGCAGTAGTAATTTCTTACACATCTGAGGATCAGAATTCCTAACACTAATTTATTTTGTGTTTCTCATATTCTAAACAGGACTGCTAAATGTAATGTGCATGAGATTTCATAATTCATTCATAACAGAATGTGTACAAGAGATCCTACTTTCTTCACTTAACATTACTGCTAGTGTAATTAATTATACTCCAACAAAAACTGCAAGTGAATTGACAGATTCTCTTCAGACTTCATGATGACTGCTGCTGCATAAAATTAGAAGAGGCCATGAATTTCACCTGTATCTGCATCAATATCCATGTCATAAATATTTGGTCTTACCCCAAGACCAGGCATCCTGGAAATCTATATAAAAAAATATAAAATACATTGTAAAACTTGTAAGTATTCTTAACATCTCACTTATCATGTAGTCAGAAAGTAATTTCCAGACACTACACACAACCTTGTAAACAAAGGCAACTTGGTGCACAATTTTTTCTTAGTATATTCATCAATCTCTACATGTTTCGGGCGACTATGTGCCCATCATCAGGAGAAACAACTGTGTTTATGTGACCCTTGGTACTTGTTATTCTGTGTGGATGAATGGTATACCAGACAGTCATCCACACAGAATAACAAGTACCAAGGGTCGCATAAACACAGTTGTTTCTCCTGATGATGGGCACAAAATCGCCCAAAACATGTAGAGATTGATAAATATACTAAGAATAAATTGTGCACCAAGTTGGCTTTATTTGCAAGATTATACAGGGATGCACAGTCAACAAAACATAAAACTACACACAATATTACTGAATATGCCATTACAAATGAATGAAAACTGAATTCTAAGGATCACACATATGAAAGATGGTGATGAAATACACATAAAATAGATACACATTATCCAAAACATCTGTGAACATACGTCACACCTTGCATGTTATATTCTGTACAATGATCCTGGCAACCACATGTTTCAGTATTTCACAATATGAAACAAAATGTCAAAAAATCAATGTAAATAATGCTATCAGTCACTCCATTGCAAGAATGAAACATAAAAACACATGTTATAAGTAATAATGGACAATATACAGTGTCATTTCTGTTAATTTATAATATATGCAGTTTGCTCCTATGACATTTCATTCCTTCTTGTAGCATTAACACAGCTGACTCCAGGTAACTGTTTGACAGCTACCTACATGCGACCTCACGAAGGAGACTAGTTGTACTCGTATGGTAGCATTAGCCCAGCACATTTGAATATGCCACAGGTGTATGAATACTCAAGTGTGCTCACAGTGTTATCGAGTAGCTATCTAATGATGATGTAATGAGCTGCATCATCAAAGAAGTTTTACAAAGTCTACATAGTTATAAACTCAACTTTTCATTGACGGAACAGCAGGGACAATGACATGGGGAGAAGGGAAACCCCTCCCTCTCTCTTATACACACACACACACACACACACAACCGCGCACATGCACGCGCGCGCGCACACACACAGTGCAAATACAGTAAATACCAGTCATGTAAGTCACCAACTTTTATGTGTTCTTTACATGAACAGCATAAACTGAGTGATAGTTGGGGCTGCATATGTCTGTCCACAAGTTTCACGTCCAGAACTACTTAACAGACTTCATATATACCTAAATGTAATACTAACTGGTGTCAGCGAAAACCTGTCTAAATTTAATTTTTGTTCCAATAATCAAATCTGAAAAAATTAATAACAGATTAATTCAGGGAATGCCTGCTACCATTTGGTCCAGACTCTTTCACCTTCCCTCTGTTATCTAAGATTATCAATATTAAAATACACAGAACTATAATGTATGTTGTTTTATACGGGTGTAAAACGTGGTCTCTCACAATGAGGGAAGAACATAGGCAGAGAGAGGGTATTCAAGAGTAGGGTGATAAAAAGATATTTAGGCCTATGAAGGACGGAAGTAACAGGAGACTGCAGAAAACTGCACAATAAGGAGCTACTCATTACTTATACTTCTGTTATTATTATTCAGGTGCTCTAATCAAGCAAGAAGAGATAGGGGCAGCATGTGGCATGTAAAAGGGAGAACAGAAATACATACAGGGTTTTGGCAGGAAAATTTGAAGGTAAGAGACCACTTGAAAGACCCTGGCATGCATGGCATTGTAATATTATATGGATCTTAAAGATACAGAATGGGAGGGAGTGGACTAGACTGATACGGTTCAGGACAGGGACCAGTGGTAGACTCTTGTGAACACTGTAACCAACTGCTGGCAATTTCTTCATTAATCAATGAACTAAAAGCTTTCCAAGAAGGACTATTCTCCTTGAAGTTAGTCAATTGTAATCAGTCAAATATCACATCTACTCTATACATGAAGTTCAGATATAATTTTATCAGTTTTCTAACAACAAGGGCATTGTACAAAACACTGACATGAAATACAGACTTCCTAAAACCCTCACCCCTTCTTAAGTTTGTGTATGTGTATGTAGATATGTAACAACTTTATCAGCTTTCCATTTTTAAAATTTTAATTTGCACATTCAGCTTTATACATATAACCATGGTTCTATCCAAAGCCACATTCACCCTCGGCAAAAGGTGGAAAACTGCTGTGTTCATAACTCCGAAAGTTTTCTCAGTTGTCATGCTGTATCTTTTGTGAATTCATTAAACTATGAATATTTTAACAAAAGGAAGTGCAGAAACAAAGAACTGGGGACTTCAAATCTACCTTGCTGGCAATGTGCTCAGCACTTAATTGCAATGAATGTGGGCCCGGTAGCTCAGTCGGTATAGTGACTGGTACAGGCTGGACAGTCCAGGGATCGAATCCCGGTAGGGGCGAGATTTTCCGTACCCGTCCAGACCGGCCCTGGGGCCCACCCAGCCTCCTGTACAATGGGTACTGGGTATTTCACAGGGGTAAAGAGTGGCAGGGGCGCGACGCTGACCCCTCACCCCCTTCTAGTGGTCAAGAGTAGAGCTATACCTCTACTTCCCCTATGGGCAGTATGGCCTGTACAGAGCCTCAGTGCCTGTACAAGGGTGCACATTACCTTCATCTTTACTACAATGAATAGTACCATTCTGGTTGCACCATAAAGTGTTAATGAACTCTTTTTATAGAGCACTGTCTCAGTAACCTCACATCTGTTACTGACAGGAGAATTCTACGTTTGTCAGTGCAACAGAGTTTGATAAAATAGAGAAGAATGCTGCTGATGCTCAATCTCTTTGACAAGCATACTCGCAACTTCTCATTCATTAGTTTACAGATAAACATTCACAGCCAGCAGATGTCACTAAGACTCCTTTCTCAAGTATTTTGTTAACCCTTATCACAAACATGACTTCAATACTCCGTGTCAAGACCCTATATTGTCAAGAACAAATCTGTGATAATAACACAAATTTTACCTCTCCTACTAGCAGAATCACGAAACCAGCACCAACTGAGACCATTGCATTCGCAATTGGCAGTGTGTAACCTGTGGGTGCTCCCTTCACTGCAGGATCTCCAGTGAGAGACCGAGATGTTTTTGCCATGCACACTGGGAATCTATTATAGCCCTGAAAATTCAACAGAGAATGGTGTCTGAAATGCACTGTAGTAGCATTTGCGAACAACATACATAATTCTCAGCAGGTGTGCAATTAAAACTTTCTGAACAAGGCCTTTGACACTATTACCATTTCATGTATTTTAAGTCAAAGTTTCTGTTTTGGTACTGTACAATGTGCCAGAACTGTAACCTTTAATAAATTTTATATAAAGGAAAACGTATCATTTTTTCTACAAATAAATTATTTAAAAATACAGAGTTTATGTAAGTAAGGAAACACAATACACATACCACAGAAAATACTGCAAATGCAGAACTCTCACGCCCAAAAAAAAAAAGTCTGTAACTACACACACTGTATCAGTTATTAGTCATTATACATAATACAGGGGAAAAAAAAAGTTAGTGAGCACCGAACAGCTGTCTATTTGTGAACACATGCACATTTAGTGTACACAGGGCATGAAATGCATTAACTTTTTGTTAGATGAATGTATTATCAAAATTCAGCAATCATGTCACGATATGAACACCACGAAAGACAGGCTAAGGGATTTCGAAGAGAGTTTAGAATGGGGTCTCTGTTCTTCTGGGATACAGTGCCACATCCCTGGGAATTGGTGCCTGACATAGTGGTCTCATCAACAATGGTTGAAAAGTCCCTTCTGTTCCTGTGGAGAGCCACTAGACAGGGCACGGAAAAATTAATTATCTTAGAAAAGTGGCATACATTCAAATTCAGGGGACAAGTTTTTGAATGCAGCTCTACATAATCCATTGCAGTGTGTTCACTTGCATACTGGCAAAATAAGTACTTGGTTCAGTCAGTATTCAGTACAGGAAGAAGCAAATTTAAAATACAGGAAAGAGAATCTTAGACCCCAAGTCTGAAGTTGATGAGGAAAGTTAAAGATATGAAATGATTACTTTTGCAATAAATTCTGTTCAGCCACCAGCCATATCACATGCTTCAACAGTGAAAAAAACCAACATTTTGAGAACCATCTCAAGCCTTGTAAATAACCAACTTGACGCACAATTTTTCATGAAAAATTTTGCGTCAAATTGGTTATTTACAAGGATCATACCAGGATGCACAGTCAACAAAACATAAAATTCTGCAATGCACAAAAAACAAAACAAACACATCAATATAAGAACATCAAAACAAAATTGTACAAGAATAATGCGGCTATCTGGTATAACATGAAAAATTGTGCGTCAAGATGGTTATTTACAAGGATCATACCAGGATGCACGGTCAACAAAACATAAAAAAACTGCCTCAATCTTCTTCATCTAGGGACTTTACGAATGGACATGGTTACAGGGTACTTAAAAAAATATGTTCACAGCACTGAAGAACTCACTGCCTATAGTTTCTAAATCATGTAAAATTTATACATAAAATTTTTATTTACTTCTATTACAAAAATACTATTGTGTCAATGTTTAAAATCTTCTTCCTGTATTTTACCATCTGTGGTATCATTACTTGGATATGGCCTGTCGACCTGTAGACCCATTTCGAGTGTAAATCCATCCCATCTTTCTTCTCCTTGTGACTTCACTTTGATTTTCCCCTCGCAGCCTGACTTATCATTTCTTTATATATAATCTGTAAGCTATGTGTGATTGGTGGTGGTGGTGGTCTTGGTGGTGGTGGTGGTGGTCCTTCGAGCCTGCTGCAACTCCTGGTGATCCTGTAGAGGATTTTCTAGGCAGAGATTTCTGTTCAGGAGTGGTTTGCCACTGCCTTCTCCTGAGATAATTTTTTATTTGTGCTTTCCCTATTCTGAGTCTTTTCTTCCACCATCATGCACCATTTTTTCCTACCCTGTATTGTTTTTTTAAAGCTTCCAATTGTAGCCCGGTAGCTTCTTTGATACTGTCCAGCCAGCGCATCCATGATTTTCCCTGCCTCCTGTATTCTGTAATTTGTCCAAGCATAATGTCTCATTCCAATGAACCTTTTGCTCTCACGACATGGCCGAAATAAGGTAGCGTTAGTTGGAGGATTGTTGCTTCTAGTGATGTTTTGGGTTTCACTTCATCCAGTACTGAAAGGTTCATTCTCCTATCTGGCCAAGGAACTCGTAAAATTCTTCTCAATGTCCATAACTCAAAGGCATCAGTTTTTTTTTTTTCCTTTTTTCTTACTGTCCAGCTCACTTCCATATACCACTGTTGGGAATATTATGGTTTCTGCTATTTTAATTTTGGTAGCCTTCTTAACGCCCCAATCCTTCATAATTTTTCCCAGTTTTGTCATTGCCATTCTTCCAATTGAAAGTCTTCTATTGATTTCTTTGAAGTCGTAGCCACCTCTGGTAATTATAGAGCCTAAAACAGTGTAGCAGTTTATTACCTCCATTTCTGTTCCATCTAATATGAATTCATTTAGAATTCCTGTTGACATTATCTTGGTCTTCTTTAGGTTCAGCATCAGTCCAGCTTTCTCACTCTCTTCCATTAGCTTTTCTAGTAGTTTTCTCACGTCTTCTTTATCTTCAGCTAATATTGTAGTGTCGTCCGCATATCGTAAATTCTTTATAGTTCTCCCTCCCACTTTTTATTCCTATGTTGTCTTCAAATCCCACTACTTCTCACTATATATTCACTGTACAGGTTGAATAAATAAGGGGACAGGCTGCACCCTTGTCTAACACCTTTTCTCACTTCAAACCACTCTGTGTTACTATATTCCGTTCATACTGCATCTTCTTGTTTTGTGTGTACAGGCCCTTAATGAGGACTACAAGGTGTTCCAGCACTCCCATGCTTCTTAATGTGTTCCACAGTCAACTATGATCTACACAGTTGAAAGCTTTGCTGTAGTCTATGAAGCATATAAATATTATTTTGCCAGATTCTATCGCTCTTTCTAGGATCCATCTTACATTTGCAATCTGGTCTCTCGTACCTCTGTCTTTTCTAAATCCAGCTTGTTCTTCTGATATTTCCCTTTCAAGGTATGTTGCTAGCCTGCCTTGAATTATTCGCGGTAGGATTTTACCTGCTTTAGGGATCAATGCAATGGTTCTGTAATTGGAACACAGTCTAAGGTCTCCTTTTTTCGGTAGAGGTAAAAATAGAGATCTTCTCCACTCTTGCGGCCACAAATTGCTTTTCCAAATCTGTTAACATAGTGCTGTTAGAGCTATTATCACTGCTTCGCCTGCTGCTTTTATTAGTTCTAATGGCAGTTCATCTATGCCAGTTGCTCTATTTCCAGTTATTTCTCGCAGAGCTTTCCTCATTTCACTTTTCATCACCAATGGTTCCTGTCTATATGCTTTTCCCTGGAAATCTATAGAAGTGTTTGGGTCATTTCTGTAGAGGTCTTCTGTGTATTCCTTCCATCTTCTAATTATTTGTCCTTTTCTATGTAGTCTATCCTTGCTCTACTTTTTAGTGAATCTATTTATTTTTGGTTTTCCAGTTATTTCTCTTATCTGTTGATGTAATTCTCTTGTTCTTCCTTTTTCACTGTGCTCTTCCAGTACCCTGCATTTTTCCCTTACATAGTTTTCCTTGTCTCTCCTGATTCTTTTTGTATTTCTCCATTTAGTTTTCTCACTTCGACACAGTTTCCTTCCATTTTCATTTTTCGCCTGTTCTCCATGACCCTCAACGTATCCTGGAACATCCAAGCTGGTATGATTTTCTTTTCTTTCCTCTAGATGGTTTTGTCTGCCACCTCCTTGAAAGTGACCTTCAAGGCTTTCCATATTTCCTCTGAATTTCTTCCTTGCAGGTTTACTGTGGCTAGTTTCTGTTCAATTTCATTTTTGTATTCTTCTGGTATATTGTCTATGTCCAGTTTCCAGCCTTTTTTCACTTGCTTTGTATTTTTTATCTTATTCTTACTGCAGCTGTGAGGAGTTCGTGGTCAGACCCATGGTCGGCATCTGGTCTTGTCTTCACTGACTCTGTCTGAGATACTTCACACTCCAGTAAATATCTAGTGAGTTATGACATTATGACATCAAACAATGAAGTTCTGGGACTTGTGCTATCATCCAAGTATGACTCGGCATATAAACCAACTGTAGCGAAGTTCTGTTAGTTCATGTTATGTCTACCAGGAATTAGTGAAAAAGTTCTGGCTCAATCAATTCATAAGTAGCATCCATGCACACAAATTGTGTTTTTCTTTGTTGTTACAGAGCAGCAAGCAAACATCAAGTTTTGCTTCAAACTCAGAAAATCGGCTACAGGAACATGCAAATTATGTTTGACACTATGTATGTAAGTAAAGTAAAGCTCTACCTTGAACACCTGTCTTCAAACAGATTAACCCTTTGGTAATGCAAATGCCCAGTGTGATCTACAGCAGACTGCAGTGACTGGAACTGAGTGACCATAACTGGCCACTGGCAGTAGTTGACATTCAGCATTTTGAGTATCACACTGAACACTACAAATCTATAACATTCAGCACCAAAGGGTTCAAAGATTCAGAGAGGGACACGAAGAATACAAAAATGATTCATGTAGTGGACTTTTTCAATCGTCCAAAATCTGGAAACAGTTGCAAAAGTTCATGAAGGGCTGGCCCAAAACAATCAAATGATGTAGGATCAACTGTACATTAACTGAGAGACAACTCATCAGATCCTTTCCAAAAATTTGGGAAAGAAGATCTGCGTGAAGTTTGTTCCACAAGGTCTCACAAAAAAGCAAAAGGAGCATAGTGTCATAAATTACGAAGACTTCATCCCAACCTGTCAGACCAATCCACACTTTCTCAACTGCATCATTACTGGTGATGAGTCAGGTGTTTCAGAACGGTCATGAAACAAAATGTCAAAGCATGCAGTGGAGCATAGTGGGAAGCAAATTTCAAAAGTCCCAAAAAATATGTGCTTGTAATGTCAAGGGCCAAAATGAGGATCCTCACTTTTTCTTCACAACCAGGTTGTGATCCACAAAGAATTATTCCCTGAAGGAAAAACAGTGAACAGTGAATTATATGTACAGATGAAGGAAAGGCAATGAAGCAGAGTTTAAGGGTAAGGCCACAATTTTTAGCGAGTTCATTCTTTCTGCATGATAATGGTCCTGCTCATTGTGCCATGACAAGGGAGCTTCCTGGCGAACCATGTGTAGTGGAGAAAGCCACCCACCTTATTAATCTGACCTTGTCCCAACTGACTTGTATCCATTCCTTCCCTACAAAGGAATACAATTTCAGGGCATTAAGGATATCAAGAATAATGTAACTGCCAAACTGAATGCAGTTCCTTTTGTTGCCTTCAAAGACCGTTCTTTTAGATCAAGTGTTTGACATTACGTAGATATGTGAATTACTTTCAAGCTGCATGCATAGTGTCTGTTGAATGAATTACCAAAACTTGGAAGCTGTCAATAAGTTTAGTAAAATTTCTCATTTGAAATTTCATGACAATCCGTTTATCATCTCTTGAGTTGTCACACGTGTACAGACATAAGGACATGACAATGCTATCAGGCATATTTTGGCAACATCTTCTTGTGAACATTCAAAATGATGATCATTTCTTTTGTGCCAGAGGTAACAAATGTGTTCTGTAAATCACTCATCATGCTACTGAAAAGAATTCCACCTCAGGTATTGAAAACTTTGTATTTATATAACTCCAAGCATACACACATAGATAAAATGCCAGATTCTTGGCACTCTGTAACCTTCCTCCATGGACTGTTATGTAATGTACTGGTGTCACCACCCCAGCCCAATCAGTGACTGTTCAGAAACAGCTGTAGTGTGTAACATGACAATACTCACTGAGAACTATCGTTACATGGAATCTTCCATCCTAATTATACTGTTATAGCTCAAAATAGCAGAAATAATAAAAACAGGAAGAGTCTGATGTCCTCTTAAAGATGGTACCATCCTGTAATGTTCCTGCAGAAAATGTATAAGAACAGTAAAGAACCTGCCAGCTAAGTTTTGAACCACATCCTTCAAAATATGAATACACCTAGCCCTTGTTTTACTTGTTTTAAGCACATTTGCTTTATCGCCCCTTGCCAATTTACACTGTATTCTTAATTTGTACCCTCTCATTTGGCTGGCTGCACACTTGGATAATGACTGAGTTGTAAAGGTTGTGAGAATGAATTTAGCCATCCATTACAGTGATGATATGGAATATATACCATAAATACACAGTTATTAACAATTCCTTTTAAATTTGTGCACGGGCTGAAAAATAATATTAATTATTTATTTCCACATTTATATCAGTAACAGAATAATAATAATAATAATAATAATATAATATACACGTACCTATAGGCCTACCACACACAAACAGGATATCATGGGTATTATTGCCCCTAACCCCTACCCATTCCATTATTTCTTGTAAGAATATCATTTTTAATCTACAACTTTTTGATTTGTGTCCATTTTTTCACTAACACAACTAAAGCATACAACAGCTATGTGTACTACTGAACTAAATTAACCAGGTCATTCAGATTATTTAAAATACTCTTCTAAATTAATAAATTAAAACCATTCAATCTCTTACCTGTTTATTGTAGTTTTCAAGTCGTTTCTGTACATCAGCTGAAAGGCTAATGTCACCAGCACCATACATTTCTTGTGCTATCTTCCTTATCTTGTCCTCCAGAGGAAGATCGAGATCATATAAAAATCTGAACAACAGAATACAAGCAATCAGTTCTGCAAGATATGGGAGTCCACTGAAAATACTACTTCCTACTCTATAAAAAGCTAGATGAAGTTTCCCTTCAAAGCTTCAAATATTCATTACAAAAATGATACAAGCATATGTAAGATCTGGTATTTAATAACTACTATTTAAACTTTACATGCAGAGTATTTTTATTTCTGTAGATAATATTCTGTATGCCAATTTTACGTAAAAATCCTTTTATTCTGCGTGAACTTCCTACAGTCAGCTTCAAGTCTGCTAGAGCAAGGACTGTCACCTCTATTTTTTTAGCAAACATCTACAGTCATAAATGTCATGAAGAGTATTGCCTTCCCTATTTCTGGCATTTCTCCATTATTTTATATACTACAAGGAGTACACTGTTGTCCCAATAAGTAACAACACCTCTCTACTACCTGAACATATATCAAGGTGCAACTATATTCAATTGAGGCTCTAACAATACTCACACCAATGCGTGCCACCAGGCACTAGTCTTAACTACCTAGTCATAAGTACATGTAACAAGTTAAAAGAACTAGGCCTGTTGGTGACAGTATGAGAACTTGAGGGATGTTCATCCTCAGTCTTCAACACAAAAGTGCATACATACTTACTTACTTACTCCATGGTGCAGAGTCCTTCTTGAGAAGCTACTGGTTTGCAGCTAGTCAAGAAATTCCCCACATTTCACGGAACCCGAAGGCTCATTACCGCACTCACAAGCGTCCGCCACCTGTCTCTATCCTGGGCCAGCCCAATCCAGTCCATATACCCA
>Ga0123355_10007178_pt1 | contig 16640 bp, 7 predicted proteins | sample TergutEmb28metaG_3_FD_89872 | JGI IMG/M metagenome (GOLD analysis project Ga0123355, IMG submission 89872) | Embiratermes neotenicus P1 segment gut microbial communities from Petit-Saut dam, French Guiana - Emb289 P1 | ecosystem: Host-associated > Arthropoda: Insects > Digestive system > Gut ...
CACAATCCTGCCACTGACATACTTCATTCACCTGCCTATGAAGATGGAACCGTTAGTGAGTTCCGAAACGTCGGCAATTAGAACTCAGACGCCGGGGAATTACCCAAAAAGGAATAAATTACACGAATAAATTTGTTGGGACCGGGCCCTCGTCTTATGAAAAAAGAATTTACCGGGCCGCGGTCTCACAAAGGTTGAGAAACAATGTTCTAGGCGATATTTCATGTTCTCACAAAGGAATTGCTGAATATTCAAGAATTTCGAGATATGACGCTGTGTCGTACGGTGAGTAGTATCCGACGTTTCCTGTATTTTCAGTGTCAATTATAGTGTTATACGCTCAAGGATGCTCTTCTGCAATTCTGAGTAACGTATTTGCGTACTTGTCTATGATCGGTAACTCCAGGACACAACAAGGATTTTACGGTAAATGAGTTTTATTGGCGCGTTCGGAAAATTGCGAAAAACGACTCTTAGCTTCGTCCTGTCTGTCCGCGTGGAACAACTCGGTTCCCACTGGACGGATTTTCGTTAAATTTGGTATATGAACATTTTTTTTTAAATCTGTCTAGAAAATTAAAGTTTAATTAAAATCGGACGAGAATAACGTGTACTTACATAAAGACTAATATGCATTCTTGATCCTATCCGCTCAGTGCTTCTTAGAATGACAGATGTTTCTGACAAACCTAGAGAAAATAAAATCACACATTTTATGTTCAGTAACTTTTTTTTTTTTCTGAAAACGTGCCGTTTATGAGATAATGTGGCAAAACATTGTAGAGCAGGGCAGGCCACCGATGACAGTATGGCTCATGCACATTGCATGCTGGATACCTAAGGCTGCAAATACACACTCCAAACATGTAACACCTATTGCCTTCTTTCCACTGCAACAATGGTTGTCCCAATACGCCTCGTCGTTATGTTATACTTACAATGCCTGTCTTGTTGCTAACTTGGCTTATCTGGGTACTGTTAACAGCAGCTTGGAGGCGGTTAGCCTCCAGTGGCATGATACTCTTCTCTGGTTTATGAAAGACAGTAAATGTATTCGTCACTTAATGTGGGCAGAAGGAAGCATGAAATGGAAATTGGCGACCGCTAATTTAACGCTAATTACAATAAAGATTATTTCTTGAAAACTGGTAGTTATTCAGTTGGTTGTAAATATTCGACCTTCTCAAGGAACCTGTATTTTTTATTCTTTTCTTCATTACAACAATTATACGAGCTGCCGCCATCTACAACAAGTTTTATTAGTCTTGTCAATACGTGTTACATGTTTCGGTCGTACTGATCATCTGCAGGCGTAAAATACATGATATTTAAAACTCAAAATAGAATATATGTATGTATGTATGTATGTATGTATTGTATTGTGTGTATGTATGGATGTATGTATGTGTGTGTGTATGTATGTATGTACGTATGTATGTGTGTGTGTGTGTATTATGTATATATGTGCATGCATGCATGCATGCATGTTTGTATGCATATATGTACGTATGTATGTATGTATTATGTATATATGTGCATGCATATATGTATGTATGCATATCTGTACGTACGTATGTATGTATGTATGTATGTATGTAATGTATGCATGTATGTACGTATGTATGTATACATGTATGTTATTATGTATGTGTGTATATATATGTATTTAATTTTTCGAAACGTAACCAATTTTATACGTCATATTAAATCATATTAAATTGTTTGTATCAATTAGAATATAGTTTTTCTTATATTTCCCTTTCGTGTTTTTTTGTCTTCTTACTAATGTAAAAGCTTTTAAAAAGTTGTTAAGACCGTACAGTAACTCGAGGGCTTCTTCAAAACAGTTTACCACCGACACCTAACCTGTGCCTGCCTGCACGTCCTGTTTGACCAATAGTCACTACGTTGTCAGTTACACACGCTTGTGGCAAATGGTTTCTTTACCCGATTTTTCCCCGACGAAAATTTTGTTCCTGTTCTGTCAGCGTGAATGCATGCATACTGTTCGTAACGACCACGTAGTGTTATTTCTGTGTTCTGCGCACCGTGTGGAGGACGCTGTTCTACATTCAAGCTGCAGCAACTGTGTTGCAAGGTAAGCAGCAATATCCATTCCGCGCTAGTGCTGCAAACTCCTCAAATTAACTCCTTGGCCAATAAACCGTCGTTTATCTCCAATCCTGACGTCAGACTTACAATGTATTTTTGTGTTTAATATGAAGAAATACGAATGTAAACACAAGTTTGTACAGTCTGTTGGAGTGACATTTTCCCTTCTGCACAAAGCGATGCACTCTTCATCACTGTAGCTTAAGTGGTTTCAGTTGCAGCTTACTTATATTTTCATTGCGATTTTTTATGTAACCTTTTAAAGCCTAATGATTGTACATGCACCGTCAGGTTTGGCACTGAGAACGTCTTTTGTCCGAATGGTTCGTTTGACACGTGTTCCTGAAGATTATCACAATAAACAATGATTCTTTCACCTTTCACCGTTAATGGATTAGGACTATACGATATTAATTTTAGTCTTCAACTGTGCCTTAGGCGCTTAGTCTGTGGTTTGTCACCGTAGAGGCCTGATTTTGATTCAGGGCCATTCCTTGTGAAATCTGAGATAGGCCAAGTAGCAGTGACGCGAGTTTTTGCTCCGAGTACTTTTGTTTTTCCGTGTCAGTATCATTCCACCAACGCTCCATATTTATCTTAATACGACCCTTGTCAGAGGGACAAGGGAGCGAAGCCTAAGAAGGTTCCAACAAACCAATGCTTTGTATTGTATTTGGGAAGGTATGGAATAAGATTAGAAATGTTATTATACATTTGCTGTCAAATGTGTTGTTTATAGGGATTTTTTTTTACATGTACGATTTATGAAATTCTTACCATTGACTAGTAAAACCACTTTTTCATACTACGTGGAAACATAAAAATACGTTTAGCAATATTTCTTTAGCAGTATTTCTTATCAGGCTGCTCTCTTTGAGAAGCCGACACAAGAAACAACGCTGGTGTGCTTATCAATCACCCAAGGTGATGTCAGAATATTGTTACTAATAAAAAATTTCAAACTTTTCTCGAAGAAAGAGGATTGTGATTTACTTCGACTGTTGTCTTATGGGGAGCAGTAATTGCATTATTCTCGTATCCCATTGTGAGAAATAGGAATGAAGGTTTTACTTGATATGTTGGAAGTGACCACGGGCAAGACGTAAAGCTTTCAGAAACTCGTAGACGTCTACGGTATAAACGCCGTCGTAGTGTTGCCTAAAGGGTACTAATTGTGAAGCTTCACCTTTAATCAATATTTGCTGAGCGCACGTAGCGCATTGGAGAGGTACGTGCTTAAGCCGCATTAAGAGCCAGCGTTTAAGTGAATGGAAGTTATAGAAGAATGTGTAGAATCTCTTCCATACCTGTAGCTTACATATGTTTGTTACTTAGTAAATGCTTAGCGTAGTTGGTATAGTGATTGGGCTAGGGGTTGGACGTCCTAATGAATCGTGGTTCCATCCCTGGGATAGGAACAAGATTTCTGTCTACCAAAACGGCTCTGGGACCCACCCGACTTCGTAACGTAACTCTTTCCGTGGAGGGATAAAGCTGCCGATTCGTGAAGCCGACCACTCACTGCCATCCACTGTAAAATTTAATTCCATTCTCCGCACGCCTTCATGGTGTTAACAATTTTATGTGTTTAAGCAAAAAAAAAAAAAAGCTGTATTAGGCTTGGATAAGAATGTTTCTACGAATGCATAGAATCTGCTTTTGTGCAGGAGAGTCGGTTTCAGTTTTATTCGATTAGATTCGATTTGGTTGTTGTACCGACAGGGCGAGTGGATGAAGCCATACGTACATTCAACCTGAGGCACGTGTACACCAGATGGTAGGGTGGTGACCAAGAAAATGCCATGCCTAGAAATTATTTCTCTCTTTAGATGCTTGCTTTACTTGACAATATGTTGCAGTTGTATGAAGTCTGTTTCATTCAACACTCACAGGACTTTATAATCACTCATCTGATTTTTTTTTTTGGTCGCAGTAATCCTACAGTCAGTATATTACACGAAAATACACGTTCATATCACTGACAGAATCTTAATAGGTTTTTGTCCGTCATGAGGCTCTATTTCTGACAGAGACAAATTTATCTCCCTTACAATGAAGTGATTTTATAGAAGTTGGATACATCGGGAGCTTTGAACGTGACAATGGACCCTACAGTTAGAAGAGCCTTAATGACCGTTCACTGTATATTTCTCCCTCCTCTGGTCAGTTATATTGCTATTTAGAGAGATACGGCTTTGCCTATAAAGCAGACTGACTTTGTGTCTGTTAAGAACGTGTGACTTTGAATGACAGTGGCTTTATCCTCTACCGCTGTATCACGTACGTCGATAATTTGAATAGATTCAGTCGGAGATTTTATTGTCATGGTTCGTTGTGTTTTATTTGGTCACTTTGGCTTTACTTGGGGGAAGTGTACACAGTTCGTCAGTCACAATAACGAATTTAGTTTTATCTACGCATATGCAGGACCAATGGCAAAAGATACCAGAATGAAGTTGACGGGCAAATGCAGTAATTCCGTATTGTGAACTCCAATTAACGAACCGATCATCTGACTGACCAGGCAATCGGTCAACTAAATAACAGGATAACAAGTCTTATAGCGAAATGAGAAACTAAGTGGATAGATATTGAACTGACTCACAATAGCAGTCTGTTGCTAGGGTGATGAGTAATCTAAGTACGTTGTTATAACTAGCCAACAGAGCGACTAATTATGCTGTCTGGTTGTTGCTAGACCTACAAATTGTGTAAAAGGCCAATTAATTAACGAACAAATCCACCAGCCGCCAATTAACAAGGTAACAACTCCCGATGAAGTAAGTGCCTAATTAAGTATCCGATTGACTGACTAAAAATATGAATGACTGGCTGCTTAGCAGAGTGCTTAACCAAACACACGATTGCTGCATGAATGGCTAGCTAACAAAGAAGCGAACTAACCCGACAGATTGCAGAAATATAGATATTAAAAATTAATTAGTCGGATTATAAACCAATTTAACGTGTAATTAACTGACCAAACAAGCAACAAAGAAGCAGAGAGACTCACCACTTAGCTGACCGGCTATTTCAGTGACCATTTAATTTGACTTTTAAACTGATTACTTAATTAAGACACCAAGTTTTTCAGTAGCTGACAAGCTAACTGGTATACTTGCTAACTGATGAATTCTTTATGTGACCCTTTGCTATAAGGGTCTTCGAAAGATGCCGAATTGTTGAGTAAATGTACTTTTTTATTGTATTCCGGAAGTTAGTCGTGAAAGCCACAGTTGGACTTTATACTGGATGAATCAGAAGAGGAAGAACAGAGAGGATATTATTATTATTATTATTATTATTTACTGCAATTGGGTTATTACCCGGTGGCAGTGGTTATTTTACATGTATACAAAACATGAAATTTAAGTCAGGAGGGCTACATGAGAAGCATGTAGTGACAACTTGGAATCTTGAGAACTATCTCAGCATTTGCTTTTAGGCACAGGGAAACCAAGAAAAACTTGTGTCGAGATGGCCGGTCGCAGGACCTTCCGAATACTGACTTCTAGCAGTCCGGCATCTAAAGTAAAAAAAAAAGACAGAAATATTTACTAAAACAATGAGAAGAGATTTTTTAACTAGGAGTTTGTTTCCAAATTTTTAAAATTACAATAAACGAGTGAGATGAGACTGTAAGCGCACTGTTTGTAGATCAGTTGTGATCGAGTGTGAGGACTCTACACCGCTGTCTTTGGACTTGGGTGTCTTCCTTAGAGTGACAAGGGAAAGGAGGAGGACAGCGAGCGAGTGGGGTTGCTTGTTCCTGTCACTCACTGTTTTAGTTAGTTCGGCTCTCTCGCACATCAAGCACGAAACCAGTGAGCCCTGACGTCGGGAGCGCCCCTCCAAACTCTTGTCGTTTTCACGCGTTTCTAAATACTTGCTTGCTTTCCGGTTAACGCGTTAAACGGCTTTGCAGCTGGGCCATAATGCAACAAAAATATTGACTCATCACTGCGGACAGGTGCCACACGGAGTGTAAAAATTGCATTCCATTTTCTCGAAACACCTGAAGGAGCTACGTGTGTAAACAAGTGTTGCAAAATTGGATAGTCAAGAAGCTGATTGGCACTTCGTTCTGAAGTCTCGTAATAGAGGATTTGTTGAGGTTTATATAGTGGCACAAGATTTTTAGATGTATACTCGGTTGAATATTTTCCATAGTATAGATTTTTTAGGGAAGTTACTGATGCACTCACGTCAGAGAGCGTGACATAGCTACTTAAAAAAGGGTAGTTCAAGAGGTTCAGAACCACCTGAATGAGTACTAAATAGCAATAATGGTTTTCATTATATAAAGTCTGGTCATTTAACGTAATTAATTAGAATCGAGTATTGAACAAGTTGGCTTTATGGGTAAAAGTTCTGGCTTGTGTTGAAAGTGTGTCTGGTTCGAATCTTATAAGGCTACACTGGTTAGCATTACTGGGAATTCTTGTGATCTTCTTCACTCCCTTCCTGCACATTTCAGGATGGCACATCAAGCAGATGACGGCCGATTCCTTCCAAATTCTCTTCCAGTTCAGTCATATCTTCTTGTCTCTCCAAAATAAACTCTGGTCAGTGGAGTCAGTTACGTGTGAAACGTGTATGAGAAAGCTTGTACAGTGTTCAGTATTTTGTGACTTTCACATTCTACATTATGCGAATTTATCAGTGCATGAATCATCCGAATAGGACATGAAATTATTTTAATTATTTCTACCGTATGCTGTATTTGTGAAACATTCATTGCAAACGAGGGAATGTATTTTACAAAGAACTTGTATCGCACTTTCTTTGGCTGTGTGTGTGTATGTGTGTGTGTGTGTTTTTTTTTTTTTTAATTTTTCAAGGCTAAGGACGTGGAATATGTTACGAAATGAGGCAGGAAGCCATAGCAAAAACTGTGGTCACTCTCAGCCGGGTCATTGCTTCCTTCTCAGTGTAGGAGATACTGGTTTGAGGTTCATGCAGATGCTAGTGACTTGTCTGTCCGGGCGTCACACGTTTTGGGTCGGCAGAGGTCTTCGACCGAACTTACTCAATGGATCAGAGTGTTCCTCGAGATGCTAAGAGTTCCGTATGTGGTCAGAAAATTGGCGGACTTTTATGGAACTCAAAGATCCCACGATTATACTTCATCTGGGGCCAGATGGATCCAATCCACGTTCTTATATGCTAGTTCTTTAAGATATATTTTGTAGCGTCTTTCCGTCTACATATGTGCCATATCTTCTCATCATCTGGCGCTTTGATAAGATAATTTTGTGTAATCCTGGTACGTGTGGGGGACCGCGGTAGCACAGTGGTTAAGGTTCTGCGTTACAAATCTGAAGGTCGCTGGTTTGATTTCAGATGGTGTCACTGGAAATTTTCATTGACATAATCCTTCCGATCGCACTATGGCCCTGGAGTCGACTCAGCCTCTAACAGAAACGAGTACCAGGAGTATTTCCTGGGGGGTAAAAGTGGCTGGTCCATGAGGCTGACCTTACCACCATCCTGGACCATTGTCACGTAATCTGGGAACCTTAACTTCCTGGAACCCTCTGGCCACCTCGGGCCTTTAAAGGAATTGAGTTACCTTTTTTTTTTATTTTACCTGGTACGTAGTGTACCTGTAGAGAGATAATAAAATCCGATAGACGTTCCGTGCGTCTTGCTCATTTTAATTGCTTGGACAAACGAATTTTTAGAGATAGTTCAGGCCGTTGCGCCACTCTCCTGAAAATGCAGTCAACTTTTTTCTACTTTATGCAAGAAATAATATAGATTTCCTAGAATAACTGCTATTGCATTAAATCATTTTGGCCATATAATTATATTATTTGGTCCAATCTGACAGACTGCTGTTTATTTGCCATAGACATTTCCAGTTTGTGCCAGAGAAACACTTTCGTCACACAATTTAAGGCAGTAAAAAAGTGCTAGGTATACGGAGCATCTCTGTCTTTGGGAGCTCTGTGTGGGGGACATGGAGGGAGGACTGCTTTACTGGGAACTCTGAAAGATAGGTCTTAGTAATTGACCAACTTAATGCACAAATTCTTATTTTATAATAAGTTTATGATATTCCTCTACATGTTTCGAGCACTATTGTGCCCCATCAACAGGAGGTCAAATTTGTATTATACAGCATCTGGTATGATCACACTCTGTAGGTGGCCGTCCGGTGCGCACCCGTGCACAGGTGATAACAGATGCTGTATAATATAATTTTGACCTCCTGATGATGAGAACATAGTGCTCGAAACATATAGAGAAATATCATAAACTTATTATAAAACAAGAACTTGTGCATTAAGTTGGCCAGTTACTAAGATTATTCTGAGATACACGGTCAGCGAAACATCAATATCTGAAAGATAGTTCTTATCAGTTCCTACAGTCAGGCTGGGAAAATGATTTCGGGCTTCATTTCGCCTGTCCTTTAACAGAACACAATCCAGATTTGTTATTGGCCTCTTAATTGGACATAACACCCTGAGAAGACATCTTTGCTTCATGGGGCTGACAATTAGCCCGTATGTAGGAGGTGTGGAGCAGACAAAGAAGCCTCAGCCCACGTTGTGTGTGACTGTGACGCTTTGGCTTCACTCAGACGTACATATCTTGGCTCCTTTCTCTTGGACCCAGAGGGGCAATCTCGAACTTTATTAAACGAGCAGGGCTTCCATGACTTTGCATGAGACTGTGGGGCACAAAAGGCCCATCTAACGGCCTAGATGCACTAGTACCGAAAGGGCTCTAAACCAATTATTATCGACATCTACACGCCAGTTATACAATACTGACAGCGACATCTTCATATCCGCATTTACATTGAAATTTAAAAATATAAGAAACACGTTTTTCAAGTAAAATAAGGGGCGTTATCATTTCAACCTCCCATCATAATACGGTGCTGTACGCCTTCGGTAGTTGATACACTGTCAGTAAATAACCTACGCATAATTAAAAAAAACTGTAGCTTGTATATATCTACGTACACATATAGTCATGACACACAACAATATTATAATTAGTAGCAATAAATAAGATACATCTACATGTTTCGGCCCTGTATTTAGGCCATCATTAGGCTTTCCAGAGAACTTATTAAGTCACTTTAAAGTTCTTTGGACAACCTGATGATGGCCTACATACGGGGCCGAAACATGTAGTTGTATCATATATATTGCTACTAGTGGTAATATTGTCGTGTTAATGAATGTATGTATATGCAAACTGTATGTATATACACGCTACAGCTTTGTGTTATTGACCTAACACAACGGGGATGACACACCTTAAGATTAACCTACGTATCTAACTCATGTCGCAATAAAGTTTTAGAATGTGTCAAGATTCCGAAAGGCGTTGACATCCTGCTTTCGATTATAATTAATAATTATCATAACTGAGGATTTTCATGGATTTTGTTGGCTCCTCCCTAAAAATGTTTGAATATTATTTTCTATTAGGGTTAAAATATAAACGTATTCTTCCACAACTTTTCAATACTGATACATCGGACACGTATATTCCTAGTAGCGGACAAAATTTTCGAAATAAAAGCACTGAGACCTTTGGATCTAAAAGCGATCATACCTGCAGGGCTTGAACTTACGTAACTAGCGTTTCCAAGCAAAAACGTCTGTACTGAAATTTTGGAAATGTATTTGCTGTTTTCCTTGTATCATTGGGACAACGTTGTAACCAAGATTTGGTTTTTTCCTCGAGTAGGATTATCCCGTTTCCTAGCAACGCTAATGGTTCATGGTTTCCCATAGTGAGCGTCTCCATGCTATAGCAGTGGGTGTAGTTCTGGTCTTCTCTAAGCGTTGGGTTTCTCCCAGAATGGGGTTTCCCTATTTCCGAGGAAGGGATTAGTTCGTTTTTTTCCGAAAGCTTCTGTTTTTAATTTGACCTTATCGCAAGAATTTTTATTTTTTAAAGCCAAATATTTTGTATTACTTTTTTCCGCTCATCTGTTAGTTTCCGGTACAGAGTGTGCGATGACAGGACGGACACAGATGAGACATTTCGTAGTCTCATCTTTTCTTCGTATACTGTCACAGTAATCAAACATAGGAGACAGTGGTCGGTAGGTACCTTGGTATGTACACAAAATTTTAAACAACATACTTAAAGAACAGATATTACCTGGTAGATCCAGTGTTAGATTTGAGAGTACTGATTTAAATATTCTGTTACAATGTATGCTAGGCTACAGTAGCTGAGTGTAGCATTCAGTGGTGTTCTCTTGTGAATTCGCTAGTAAACTTTTACTTTTCATTAAATGAAGGAATTTCTTGAGAAAATGAGCTATTGCTGGTTCGGGAAGAATTATTCTATAGAATTGCCTAACAGTCAATGCTTAAGATTCTGGTCTTCCAGGTTGTTACTCTGACAGATCCTGACGTTTCGAAGGACCGCAGTACTTCCACCTTCAAGGCTGTAGAGTCAGAGTTCTGAACGCCTTATCAACCCCGTTGCACATAGTAACATCTCTGAAGACCAGAATCCTTAAATATCAAAGTTGTGGAAAACTGAAAACTCACAAATGAAAAAATTGGACAAGGAATTGAACCCCAGCATAATTAATGGAAACCGAGATTTTAACTGCACGCCGTTTCAGTGTCTGAGGTATTCCAATCAGAAATGTATCTGGGAGACAGTTTGACTTGCAGGTCGATACTGTTACGTCGACTCCATATAAAAAATGCACAGAATTATAAATCATTTGGTTGGCAGCACTGTCTGTATGACACGTTCTGCCGGATGTTGTTTCCATGTACTCTCGATCTCCTGGCTGTTTCACAAAAACTTTTCTCTTCGTCTCGACACTTCTTTTGCATACATAAATTCATTACTCACTTTTCCTCTGCTTTAATTTCTGTTCCCTACAACCGCTGAATCTATTAAAAAGCGTTTGTGGAAGCAAATTTTTTCATTATAATTTCTCTTTGTAAGCCAGTTAATTACACCGAATCGACGAAGTACATAGATTCGGTACAAGAGAGTCTGTGACGTCACATAGCCCTGTTTGTGTACCTGCTGTTCTGTTCGCATTGTCAAAAGATAAGTTTTAGAGTTCCAGATTGACAAGTGTTTACCAAAGAGCGGATAAAGTTTAGTCAGAAAAACAAGTGTAGATCCTAACGTCCCAAGGCCCCTGGGTTTTGTAATTTGACGTAATTTGGTACATAAATACCTGCGACCTCCATCTTCTGGGTACCATAAAGGAAGAAACTATAGAACTGAATTTAATGACTGTCCAACAAGATGCGACTTATTCAGTTTATTACTTTTCTGTAAGCACCTCTACATGTTTCGGGTGTTGACACCCATCATCAGGAGCTCGTACAACTGTAATTACAGCTTCTGGCACTGGTCAACCGTGTCTGCTACCATCCGCTCTCGAGAGCATATGGTAGCAGACACGGTTGACCAGTGCCAGAAGCTGTAATTACAGTTGTACGAGCTCCTGATGATGGGTGTCAACACCCGAAACATGTAGAGGTGCCTACAGAAAAGTAATAAAGTGAATAAGTCGCATCTTGTTGGACAGTCATTAAATTCGATTCACGATGCACGGACCCATGTATATAAAAAAAACTATAGAACGTCACATTTCAAAAGACAGCAGTCTTCACCATTGTGAGAATCTGAAATCTCACTCAGTTGGCCGGCTTTCGTTTTGTTTTTACTCTTGGTCTAACTCATTTCGCTATTCAGAATATGACAGCCGACATTCACACTATAGCGATTTTCCTAATAATTTTTAAATGTTGTTATTATAAAGACAATACGGAACACCCCAGTCGTGTTGTTAGCAATCCTGCTTTGTATTCAGCAGGTCTCGGGCTCAAAATCTAGCCCAGAAATCTGCTAACTTGATTGTAGTTGTTTCTTGTTGTCAAAAGTCTTTCTAGGCCCGAAAAGGGCCTCATATAGGTCACGACCCCGTATTTCCAGAACATTTCCGATTCATTATTCACAAGTCGTCCAAAGACTCGACACTGTATGTCCAGAGCGTCTGACACCGTAGTTAAATTAACCGTAAATACTAATGTAGGCGAGTGGGAGAATTTCAAATTTCACCTAGTTGATTGCTTCACCGGTGGCTGCCGCGGTAAGCGGACGCGCGTTATCGTGGAGCAAAAGAACTCCCTTGGACAACAAATCTCTGCTCTTGTAGTGAATCGCCTGTTTCAGATGTGTTAACGCCTTCTGACCACAAGAAAACTGATCACAGCTGTTAAGTTTATTATAAATAACATAGAAATTTCCGTCAACACAACTATAATTATGTAGGATTCCATGCCTGAACTAATGTCTAAAACATAGTGAAAAGAGGGTACTACGTAAATGGCATCGAAAATTGCCTTGTAATATGGGAACACGTACTGTGAAGCCAAACGACTAATATGGATGTTTATGGATGAAGTGGGTGGTAGATTAATACACGAAGATTCATCTAGTGTTTAATAGAATCATTTGATTACAGCTGGGAAATCCTTTCTCTTAGTTTTTTTTTTTTTTTATTTCTTTTCTTTGCCCATCTTATATTTCTCTATATTTATCTGGGGAAGAAATCTGTTTTCATTGGATGTATGCTGTCCTGAAATTGATTGAGGTCTACTGGGAAATTTCCTGGCAAGAACGTATAAGGCACATCTTTTCCATTCCTAGTGCTTTCTGTAGTTTTCCTTGCATTAGTGTGAAGTACATTCGAAACCGCGTAAGGCAAACTTGTTTTAAACAGAGAGAAGTGCCTGGCTGCGCTGTATCGGCAAGCCTTCTGATTCAGCTGCTTCGTGCTGTGGACAAGCTAGAATGGAGGAGAGGGCAAAGACACTTGCACGGGTAAGGTCAAGGTAACTTAACTGCCTGAACGACTTCAAACAAAAATGCTGGTACGGCCAGTGATCTCTTTAGTAACCAGATAAACAACTAGATTCAAGAGCGGCTGGGCTTGGTAACTGTGGCAGTTTGTTTGGTCTTGAATTTTGGAGGCCAGAGTTTAATTAATAACAAGGTCAACAGACGCTCCTGGGCGCAGGGAACAAGGCAGTGATTGTGTGCAACTTATTTAATGATGTACGTTTTATAATGAAGCACGACATTTGAAGCCCATGCCGTAAGTCATCATCAAAGTCGATAGCTTTTTTACCGAGAAGTCTTGGGTCAGATCTCCTTGTACCGGGGTGCTGATAAGTCCTTAGCCTGACCAGGAAGGAAACAAGCTCGGAAGCATGTCAGGGACGCGCGATTTCAGCAACATCAAGACGCGAGCTGTCATCAAACTTTTTTTTCCTGCAAGGCAAGGTGCCGAAAGAAATTCACGCCATTCTGACAGAAACATTGACTTGTTTCCTTCCTGGTCGGGCTAAGGACTTATCAGCACCCCTGTAGTCCATCACAGATTTGTAATGGACAAAGTGGCACTGAAACAAGTTTCTCTCCGCATACGTTTGTTTTCTTCTGTCAATCATCATTTCATTCACTCTTCATACTCCTTTGTCTGCCATGAAGAGGAAGAAAAGTGGACAAATTAAGAGGCCGCATTTCCAAGAATTAAAAAAATGTTTTGAAATATGTTCGTTATATAAAGTTGTTAGTGAAATGAGGCTTTTATTTCATATGTTGATTTCTGTGCTGAGTGTTTGTAGTTTATTAATGCAAAGTGCATGTTACAATGAAACTATTAAGGCGAAAATAAATTGTTTTTATCTCTCTGTCTTCAATTTTGCATGTAAAGTGCCTTCGTGTAAATTCGCGCATGGAGACGCGACTACGTCTGAGGCTACCTGCGCTCGTGTGAACGATATGGATAACATCTTTATCACAACGGGAGTTTATTATATAGGCAGAGGCCGTGCGTTTGCAAATCATGATCATGATCATGATCATGATCATGATCATGCTGTCGTCTGTATGGTTTAACACAGTGGAATGGCAGGGCGCGGAAGACAGCAGATGCAAATAGTTCTTGTAATAAAACCAACTAGATGCACTAATTTCTGAAATTTATCTTTGGAATAAAACTCTACATGTTTCAGACAGTTCCTCTGTCCATCATCAGGAGTTTTTCACTGTACACACAGCAATGGTATAGGTCATACAGGTTTGCTGACAGCTTGCGAGCATATGTATGACATACACCGTTTGTGTGTGTACAGTGAAAAACTCCTGATGATGGTCAGAGGAACTGTCCGAAACATGTAGAGTTTTATTCCAAAAATATATTTGAGAAATTAGTGCATCTATTTGGTTTTATTATAAGAATTTATCACGATGTACAGTCACATGAACGTCAAATGCAAATCGTTCTGATATAATTTTTTGGGGGTATCCCCTCCTCCCCCACTGTGTTTGTTGATCAATGTCTGTATTTATTGTCGGAAGGAACACAAATTCTAGAACACTATACATTCAATTGTCATTTACAAAATGTTTCGGCAGTTTTTTGCCATCATCGGGTATATTTTACAACAACATGCACAGTAAAGAATAAACACTTTCTCTTCTGTAATCGGACTTAGCCTTGTTTTTGGATTAGACGCTGCACGTACGTCTTTTTTCCATCAAGCTCATTTTAATAATAATCGGTTTTCGACACAAAAAGTTATGTAGTTGATTCGTCATACTAAAACAATTACTCTACAAAATCAACTCACAGCGGTTTGAAAACCTGGTGAATATTTGTAGTGAAATGGAAGATACTGTGGAGGAAGTGGCTACTGTATTTTTCAGTCTTAAATCCTACCATTCGAGTGGAAGGGCTCTGAAAACGGGAATTACTCTTTTGGTATAACGTGTGCGTCACCGGAAATAGCTACACTTATGTTGGGCGAACCTTCTGTGTGCCATGTCGTGAACGCAAGTCTTCTCTCTTTTAGAAGAACGTGTAAGTGGACTCGGAATATTGTGACTTCCATTCTATATGGGTATGTTCGTATAATCTCCTGGATACTTCGCTAAAGCCCATCACAATCTCAAGGCACTGCGTTTTGTTTTATATGTTCTTACAGCTTAGTATTTCCTTACATCTTCTCTGGGGATTATGGTTCTTTCGCAGTAAGAAGTTCACAAGTTTGTACACGATAAACAAATTCGTCTCAGGCTCCACCTACATTACTGTTACGCATAACTGCGCCTGTAATTGTGTTGCGTCGAATTCATTCATTGTTACGGTGCCTGAGAAAGCACTTGGCTCTGTCGCGGTATGTGAACTGCTGAATGTACAATCAACCAAACTTCTATTCCTCTACTTCAGACAACAGGCTTAGATGAAAATATTTGGCGTACAGCAAAGTAATAGACCTGGCAGCTTCTAAGACTGCTTCAGATATCGTGGGTTAAAAATTCATGCCCAGTAGTAATTGTATGTACCAGCTGATGTAACTTTAAGAGCCGGGATATCGTAGTCGGTATAATGACTAGGCTATGGACTGGACGGTCCTGGGTTCGAATCCTGGTAGTGACGAAGGATTTATCTTTTCCCCAATACTTTCTGATCGGTTCTGGGGTACACCTAGCCTGTTTTTATTCAATGGGTACGGGGTTCTTTCCCGGGGAGTGAATTAAACCACTCACCTCTTTCTAGTGTCAACGCCAAGAGTGAGTGGTGCTATACGTCTTCTCCCAGTATATACTTTCATGGCGAGTGCAGGTAAAACTACTTTTCCCGATGTAACAAAAGAAAATCTGCCTTCTGCTTCACAGTGTATTTCCTTACGATTTTCATAGTAAATACAGTCGTTTCTCTGTGTACAGCATTAACTGGCTTTATAATGGGTAAGGATTATTCGGGTGTTCCATAACGTCACGCTGTGGCCGCTTTACTTCCAGTAAAACAGTCTCCTATACCTGCAGCTTAGGATATTTTGAGCGCGTAACGGGTCGCAACGTGATGACATTGAGAAAACGTACTGCACATACCGTGAAACGAAATCAGGTCAGTCAGTTAGGCAGTCCGCATATAGGTCAATCAAAACTATTAAAGTACAACAGTGCGCTCTGAAAGAAGCGAGATACGACCCTGTATGTTCAGGTTAGTTCCATGAGCAGAGAACCTGCCACTAAAACCTTCTGCAGTTTCATTTAATTTGGGATACATAATTCATGGGATAACGTTTCTTAATCACTGAGCATTTCCGGACGATGGCCCAATTTCCCTGCACCCTTTGGTTGCTACCTTAACAGGGTAGAACGGAAAAACATACAGGCATATTTTCCCACGTCTTCTGTACACAGTAGACCTGCTCGTTTTCTTACCGCGGAAGTAAAGTCCCCGGCATTTATGAATACTAGGTTATGTGGGAAGTAGGGGTTAGGTTCTAAACGTAGTGGTTAGATCAGTTTTTCACCCATCATCGGCTCAGTGTCTTTAATTAAGACTAAGACTAATACTACTTCTGATTCACTGTTTTTTTAAGTTAACAGTGAACAATTAGCAGTGATACAATATTTGCACTCTACTGTAATTGGTACACGGGGGGGGGGGGGGGGGGATTATTTTAACAACTTTTGTGGCAAAAGAAAGGGGGGTA
>Ga0123355_10007179_pt1 | contig 16640 bp, 12 predicted proteins | sample TergutEmb28metaG_3_FD_89872 | JGI IMG/M metagenome (GOLD analysis project Ga0123355, IMG submission 89872) | Embiratermes neotenicus P1 segment gut microbial communities from Petit-Saut dam, French Guiana - Emb289 P1 | ecosystem: Host-associated > Arthropoda: Insects > Digestive system > Gut ...
AGAGGGCGGAGAGCGGGGGGTAGGGGGGGGAGCCCGAGGAGGGGAAGACTCAAGTTTACAGCTGCAAATTTCCACTCCGCACTTTATAACTTATTGGCATTAGTAGTAATTATATTCCAAGCAAGCAAGGCATATTCTAAGTGAGTTCTAACTTACGTAAAATATAACAAAAGAACCTATGAATAGTAGAAAAGAACTATGTCAATGCATGTATGTATCACAACATTTTGAGTGATTGAAAAAAGAATGTAATACCTTAAAGAACTTCTAGATCTTCGATGGGGTTGGTATGAGGTATGCATTTATCACACATTCTAAATATGACTAACTGTATTAATTTTCCTTATAAAGGTTTTGTCATGATTAATTTAGCAGAACATCAAATCGTAAATGAAATCCTTGTCGGTTTGTGGACGTGTACCGTCAGTTGCAAGTTTACAGTGCGAAATATCTTCAGCAAACAAAAATATTTAATAATAATAATAATAATAATAATAATTCTCATTTAATAGAGTTGCAACTTAAGAACGCAAATGCCAATTACAAAACTAGAAAGAAATAATTACAACACAAATTACGTAACTAAACATAAACACACAACACCAGAAAATTTGCGTAAGAAATGATACGCCTAATAAAACGGTGTGTTACGTTCGACACAAATGCAAGAAATTTAAACAACGGAATGAAGAGTTAAGTAACACTATCAAACACATGGCTCACAGTAACGTTTACATTCTCTGCCTGACCAAGATCAAACACACGACGTCGCGGATATCGTATACCATGGATCAGAGTGTACACGGAACGTCACGGAAGCATTCCTTTCATCATTCCGATCATAATCAGTAATTCCGGCGGAACAGTTTCTTTCGATATATCGGTCGATGCCACCTTCATACAAAACATGAAGGAAACTCAATATGTCGCTCTTGAGTCGTGGTTGTTGTGGTATTTTTCCTAGTTGTTATTACATTTCCAACTCTGTCAGAATAAAATTGTACAAACGTGTACATTATTTACTCCCAGCGCTGTGGAAATCGACACTTCGGAATAATAATGGTAACATGAGCTGCAACCATTGTTTTGAGTACATACATTATATTAAATGTCTCTTGTACCAGCTGAAATAAATGGTGGAAACTTTCTTTGTTGTGTATGTTCGCGTAAGTGAGTGTAAGTAATACAGAATTCCGACAGTCAGTGATGGGTGCTCATTTGTGTTATATATACAGTACCAGAAATGTATGTATAACCTCAAAACTACATGTGAATCATTCATACAAAACTTAAAATCTTTACGATTACAGTTGCCTCTGAAAGTTTCTTTATTATCAGCCGCCAAAATTCAGGAAAGGTCAGCGTTCTGGAGATTTCCGCATTCACAGTTGGAGGACATCTGAAATATCAATCGAGGCGCCTCTATAAAGGTTAATTACTGACTTACCAAAGAGAAGCAGTGAACACAATGAAGTGTAAACCAGTCTCGTCCTTATCATGCCCAGTACTTTTCACCTTAATGTTTAGAAACTCTAGTTAATCATTATTTCACGCACTGTAGCTTATAAGCTGACTGAGGTTACTGTTGCAAGAGTATCTTTAACGGTTAGATTGTTTAGTGTTTGGAAAATTTCTGATGGGAAGAAATGCACATTGTTTCACTGTATGAAATTATATTCAGGAACATAATCCCAACATTAAATGAGGACACTAGTAGTGTATTATCATATAACTAAGGACATAAGTGATGCACTATTTCTGAACCAGCACCTGAAAATTATATTGCTTTCTTGAGCGTGGCAATGTATCCAACACTATTATTATTATTATTATTATTATTATTATTAGTGTTTACTTATTTATTTCCATTATTCTATATAAAAGTGGTATGTCGGATATGGAATATGTCATTAATAAACACATACATATGATCAACAGAACACACTATAACTAGAATAAAATGAAATATATAGGTCATGCCTTAATAAATCACATTACATGGAACCCAAACCACAAAAAGCATAGGTGAAATTATATACTGAGGCGCTAAAGGTAATATCTGCAATTTTGTAAAGAGATTCCTACATGAGATCCTTTTTTACAGCCTAGCATAATTCTAATTAAATTCTTTTGCATTCTGAAAATTTTTTTACTTTGAGATGAGTACCCAAAAATGGTAAACCATAATTTATAATGGAATTAAAATTGTAGTAGTAAACTATTCTCAAGGTATCTAGAGACATATATGGCTTAATAGACTTCATTACATAACAAACCACATTCAGTTTTGGAAGAATATGTTCAATTTATTTCCTGTTTATTGTACCATTAATATATATTCCAAGAAATTTAATACTGGATATGGTTTTGATTTGCTTATTGTCATAAATAATTTTAATATTGGTTTTGGGCTTATTATTTTTAGTAAACTGAATGTAGTGAGTTTTACTAAATTTTATGGATTGCATTTAGCCATTCATTTATACAGTTGACAGCAGCAGTTATATTAATATGAAAGTCATTTTTGTTTGAACTTGTGACAAGTATACTAGTATCATCTGCAAACAGTATTGGTATGGATATCATTTATAGTTCTGGGTAAATCATTTATGTAAAAAAGGAACAACTATGGCCCAAAATTGATCCCTGTGGAACTCCATGCTTTATTTCTTCCTATGTAGAAAACTCATTTTGTTTAAGTTTGTTATTTGTGATTAAGACCCTTGATTAATCATTGGATAATGATTCAAACCATAACTTAGCTTTTACTTTTATACCGTAAAATTCCAATTTAGATAATACGATTTTATGGTTACGCGATCAAAAGCCATTTCCATGTCACAAAAGTTGCCTCCTACCATGAGTTTATTATTTAAAGCTTTTAGTATTTCATTATTTAGCTTATATGTGGTGTTGTTTGTTGTTGATTTAGTTCTAAAACCAAATTGTTCTTCTGCTAAGATACTATTTTTACTACTGTGTTCTCAGAGTTGAATATCTCTAGCTTTTTCCATTTCCTTAGAAAATGAAGTTAGGAATGATATAGGCCTATAATTGAGATATTTAGTTTGTCACATTTTTATGACTAAGGTTTTATTTCTGAATATTTTAAATGCTGTGGAAAAATTGCTGATAATAATGATTTATTACATATGTGGGTTAGTGGAGAAATAATGGAGAACTAATTTTTAACGGTTTAGTACATATTTCATCATGTCCATGGGATTTCTTAATTTGCGAGACCTAATTGTATTCTAAATGTCCTTGGTTAATAATAACTTAAGGTCAATGTTTGGAAAGGGACTCTTAAAAGATTGTAGCAAATAGGGAATAGGCATAGTGTTGTCCATGTTGTTGATACTAGAGTCATTTTGGTTGTTTTTTATGTTGATGCTTTCAGCTACTGATAGGAAGTGCTTGTTGAAAGTATCCGCAATCTCTTGATGATTGCTAGTTAATTTGCCATCAGTTTTCAATGTACATATAATTTTCATTTTTTGTTTTTTTACTAGTTTCTAATTTTACTACATCCCATACATTTTTATTCTGATTATTGGATTTTTTAATTGTACTATCATATATAAGTTTTATACCTTCCTTAATAACAGTATATGAACTTTTACAATATTATTTATAATGATTCTTAAGTCAGGGTTATTACCTCTTTCTACAAGCTATATGAAGCTCCCTTTTATGTTTGCAAGAGGCTTTTATTCTTGTGGTGACCCAGTCATTTCTTTTGATAGCTGTTTGAATTTTTTTAGTGGGAAACTAGAGTAAAAGATCCTCAAGTAGATATCTAACAAGCCAATAAACATTATATTTACATCATCACTAGAAAAGAAAATATCTCATGTTTCATAACTTAGTGTAGGCAGGAAACCATTTATTGTATATTTATTAATTTTCCTTTTTTCCATAACATGTTTAATAGGCGGTTTCAAAGTTATTGTGTTAAATGTTATTGACTGGGCATCATGATCAGACAGTCCATTAATTATTGGATAACTATCTCTTCGAGCAATGTCAATAAAAAATAACTATGTTACCTGGATGTTGCATAAAGTTTTTATCAATGCTATTAGAATATATTGGTTCAAGCCCTTTTCGGGCCCAATGCACCTAGGCCCTCAAACAGGCCCTTTGTGCCCCTATAAATGCTATTACTCTTTATTAGAGTTTCTGGGGTTTGTATAGATGGATTTTTGAAACAATCATGATGGATTTGAAGTATAGTCTTCACTACAGAATGTATGATATTAATGCCATTAATGTTCTGCACATCATACATTTTTGGTAGCATAACATGATTCAGATTAGCCAGAATGAAGGAGATACATCATAATCTGATTATACACCAATCAGGTTTCATAGTACACACTAGTATTTCCATAGACTAATGTATTGTTGAGAAACAGAGCTTGTTACTTCAGAGGGGCACATAATTGTGGCAAAACAGAAATATTCCTTTACTGCTGATAAAAACGATAAAGCAGAAGTTTTATTTATGTTACACAGAGCCAAAACCACCTCCAGTAACATGTGAAGGCCAGGCAGTTACACATAAAGTTGCCTTTGAAGACATGGTGGACATCAGGCGGAATGAAGCATTCAGGAGCATTCTTGTTCAGGTGCAATCTGATCAGTCCTGTTCTGATCTTCACAAATACTGTAGTCAATATGGAGAGGTGAAAGGCATGCACCACTACAGTCTTCCCGGCTCACTGGTATGTACAAGCTAGCATAACTACAGGCATGATGATTCTGGTTTCGTAATTCAAATTTCTTACTGTGAAATGTGCACATGTTGTGAAATTCAGGAACTTGAATTTAAGTCTTCAATTATAAGCCTTCATATGGAAGTTTTTTTGGCCCCCAAGTGTTATTGTAATTCTTCCGCATGGTCTTCATGAAATGGTTGGCACGTGTATCTGTGGCTCATACCATACAATTTTAATTGAAGATTTGGAAATGGGACATGTCTGATCCACAATTGCTTCATGATAGCTAATACAGGATAGGAGAGAGAAGAACGTGTTTGGGGCTTCTGACTTTCTTGATTAGCAGAAAGCAGTCTTGTGAAATATGAGGTTGAGTCAAATGAAAACCTTAAATGTAACCATATAAATATATTATAACTTTTAAGGTTTTCATTTGACTCTCCCTCGTACTATAACAAATGTGACATCCAAACTAAGCAGGAATCATTAGAGTGGATTTTTTCTCTCTGCAACCACAAAGTAGTGCAAGGTATGCAGCAAGTCAAAGTGTTGCTGCATGTTAATCATTCCTTTCTGCAAACACTGGATTGTATGGAGCTGGCCGTTGAATGTTACTTGGACGACTTAGTATTACGGAAATACAACACATTACTGTCTGGATCATATGTATGCATTGTTACAAGTAGTGTATTTCATGGCCAGAAATTCTGAGAGGATTTTATGCATTTGGTCACATGTGCTATAGTTTCTAGCTGTATGTTGTCTGCAAATAAGTGACCCTACTCACTGTACACATTCATGTTCCCTGAACTATCATAAATGTTTAACACATGGCAGTGGAGTAACTGTTGTTGATACCAAAAAAATGGTTTGAGATTTGCTTCTAGCACTGGTGAGAACAGTGGAACAAATGTGTTTCTGTTGGAGGAACCTACTGGGAAGGGAGATTAACTTCCCAGCCTTGTGTATACAGTATCGTAGTTTTCATAGATTCATTCTTGATACTTATTATAGTGTATGGAGGCATTTGTGGAACAATAAATTCTTCATGAATTTTAAATTTTCTTTAAGTCACCATTTCATACATACGGTAAATTGTTAGTACATTAGAGTAGAAAAAGTAAAGGTAAAGCAGTCCCGTTACAGGCCGGGAAGTTAAGGTTCCCAGATTTCATGACAATGGCACAGGATGGTGGTAAGGTCGTCAGCCTTATGCACCGGCTGCCTTTACCCCCAGGAAATGCTCCTGGTACTCATTTCTGTTAGAGGCTGAGTCGACCCCAGGGCCATAGTGTGATCAGAAGGATTTTATGTCAATGAAAAATTCCAGCGACACCAGCTGGGATCGAGCCAGCAACCTTCCAATTTGTAGCACAGCACCTTAACCACTGTGCCACTGCGGTCCCCAGAATAGAAAAAGTACAGAATGTAAATATGGTATGCACATTCCAATATTATATTTACAATAATCACCAATGAATATAAAAGAATGTTTATAGAGCTGCCTAAAACATGAAACATATATTATTGGATTTAATAATGTTCGTAATATTTATAATTGACTGAACATATGCTGTGATGATGTTGATTTTAGGACTGTTGGATTTATTCAGAAGTCTAAAGTATGGGCATATTTAGTGAAATGTATTAACTCTGTTGCAGCACTTTGTTGTTGTGGAATTCATACACAAATCCAGTGTAGATCATATCCTAAATGGTAGCAGTTACGTAAATAAGAAGGATGTGGTCCCTGTGCGGTCTCCTTTCTTGTGGTTCCGCACTCTGAAGAAGACTGTGCAGCCGACACTCAGCTCATCACAACCACCATGTCCGGTGGAAATGAATGGAAACTGTATGCCCACTGCAGCAGAACTCAGGAACTGGATGCAAGAAGCAGAATCAGTAAGCCTCACGTCTTTTGAAATGCATTTTCTTCAGGGCACATGGGCGGGAATGATCCTTTACTATTGTGAGTTGATACCAGGAAGATACTGAGGGCTGCCTACTTTACTCAACATTTTCAGGAAACTGGGAAATTTTGTCTCTCCAACCTTGTTTGAAGCCTGATTCATGTACTTAAATTTTATTTTTAATGATATCCAGAGCAGCAGTGAACAAGAGAGCTTAATTGCAGGTGGGAAGGGGCAGAAGAAAGGGAAATTTAATGCATATGGTAGCGAAACATTAGTCTGGGGTGGGGCAGATGAGTAAAGATGAAGTTGGAGGAGGAGTTTAACAAAATGGGTTTGGGAATTATGGGCTAAACCTGCAGGAGAGTAATGAAAAGTTAATAAGTATTGTGCTGAAATAGAAATGCAGTAATATACACAGAAATTCTTAGCAGATGCAAGGAGTAAATGCTCATCAGTGTTTTACTTGAAATTATGGGCAGGATCAGGAAGGGAGGACTATGTTAAATACTGTAACAGGAATGAGAGGAATGGCCTAGCATGGTTCTGACTGGGGATTTGGAATTTGAGAGGGTTAAGGGTTGGGATGGAAGGGTGGGCATGTTAATCCTGCAGAGGTGAGGTGAATGGCATTCACATTTAATCGAAATGTAGAGAGATCTAGAAATGGAAAGAACAGTTATTAAATAGAAAGTGGCTGGCTATGAATGAAGATACAGCATTTAAAAAATCATACATTACACTGTGACTGCAGAACTCTAGGGTTGAGGAAAACTTTTATAGAAAATAAGAGGTAAATGATAGTATTGTACAAGAATACTAGGTAGAGATACAGAGTGGTCAGTGTTATAGGGGTTGCAAAGAACCTGATGTTAGTGGGCATGCTTTCCTGTATTATGTATTTTGTGTTGTATAGTTTGGAAGGCTGTACTGACACAATAAATTGTCTTTTCCATTATACTCCAGTTTTATATAGTGTTTACTAGAGCTGCCATGGGAGGCATGGCTTCAGTCACTTGTTAGCTACCGGAATTAGTATCTCATGTGATGTACCTTGGTTCCTCCAGTTGTGATATACCCTGTACATCAGAATAGTATGACTCCTGCTTTCTGAATCAGTTCAAGTCTGTTAGCCTTCTTTCTTTTCACTTGGTACATGTATGTGTAAGTTGTGTTCGCCTTAACTGATGAAGAGTCTATGATCTGGCACCAATTTCCAGTTTTCAGACCAGATTTTGATTCTTCACCGAGCCACATCACTGAATGACCTGGGTTCAAGGCTTCGTTTCCTGACAGCAAGGCAGATTGAGCTCGCTCTCACAGGATTGTTTCCACAAGTAACAGTTCTGCCATTTGGATCCTCTGTCAATGGGTTTGGCAAGGCAGCCTGTGATTTGGATCTTGTGCTTTTGACAGACAGGGATACCACTGTAAGATATTGATCTGACTGTTGCTTCCATTAACCTTGTGTGTGGGCGGTATTATAAGAAGAAGGGTATGGTTTTTTATTGCAGTGGAATTATTCCTTTGCGACAGATCTATAGACCAACAGCAAGAAATCACAAACAGTGGTTTGAAATTAGTCAGTAGAGTGTACGGATGTTACCAGTGTTATGTTCTGGGTGGTTTGAGGTTTTAGTATTGGTGACTGAGTAATGAATTACCTAAGAAACATCAGTTAAGTAAAAAAAAAAAAGCATTTCAGCTTATTACTATTAAGATACATACCTTTTTCATTAACTTGAGTATTCTCCATTTTCATTCTTTCTTCTCAACAATTTCATCTCAATACCTTGCAGTATTCATGAGTTCCTTATCTGTATATCAGCATCAGATGTTAGCACCATCAAAATTAATATTTGTGCTTTTAAATTCATACACTTGCTATGACAGTGTGTGACATGTGTGAACAAATACAAATTGAATATGCTGTCTCACATGTTGACTGCATCTACAGAATTTAATAAAAAATATCGTATTGCTATACGTCTGTCCTCTTACAAGATTTGAGACTTGCAATGCTAATAAAGATTTACATTTTGGTCTCCTGGCTTCTGATACTGTGTAGTGATGGATATGAAAGTCTTGGAGGAACATTCTGCTTCTGCATTTGGGGCATAAGACCACAATATAAGTATGTCTGGCAGCGCAGTTCTTCTTTGAGTATTTGACCCTGGACATGAAGACAGTATGATCCTTTGACTTGTCAAGAACTACATACCGAGTGACACAGTGTCACATCCCAGAAGAACTGAATCTTCAGACTGTTTGATGCTGACGGTACTTAGTAACATATATATAGCAAAATTCCTTTAATGTGTTATCCAGTGCTTCAGAAATTTTGATAATCTGGCACTTGAGGAAAGTAGTCCAAAGACCAGAAGTTTTGCTTTATTTCTGAAAGAAAAAAAACTTCATGAATTAAACAGGCAGAGCTCGGGGGCATGCTCAACAAGACAGGCAATGTACGTACAAGAGAACTTTGAGGCGCGTTCATCCTACCCTGATTGCAGTGGAAAAGCAATAAGTGTTACAAAATCTGAGTGTGTGTTTGTAAACTTAGGTATCTGCCTTGCAATGTGCATGTGCCATGTTGACATCTGTGGCCTGCACGGCTCTAGAATATTTTTTCCTCATTATCTCATGAACAGCACGATTTTACACAAAAAAAAAAAAAATTGTTGACCACATTACATGCATTTTGATTTTCTCTACAACTTTTGTCTGAAATAGTTTTCATTCTAAGAAGAACTGAGTGAGAGATAATCAAAAATGTACATTACTTGTCAGGTAAAGTACCCATTGTTCTTGTCCAGTTTTAATGAAACATGAATTTTTTCAACAGATTTTTTAAAAAAAGTACTCAAATGTGAAATTTCATGAAAATGTTTCCAATGGGAGCTGAGTAGTTCCATGCGGAAAGACAGACAGATATGGTGGAGCTAATAGTCGCTTTTCACAATTTTGCAAGCCTAAAAAGACCTACAAGAGTGTCTGTACTTCAGCCATTGTGATATCTCCTGACCTTCTACCTCCTACTCCATCAACCTCTTCAGTGTAGAACCAGTATAAAAAATAGAAACCTGTAAGAACTTTGGTCAGTTGAGTTACTGTCTGATAATCTGGAATATCCAATAATCTGGCACCTGTCCAGTCCTTTGCCAGTCCAATTAACAGAATTTTGCTCTTTGTGAGCAATAATGTGTGTGTATGTGTGCGTGCACACGCGCGCGCGTGTGCACGCACACATACACACACACACACAAAACTGTCTATTTGCTTCAAGTCTTCGAATGTTACATTGCCTGCTGTTCACAGTAGATCTAATGGTGTAATTGGCAGTGTTGACAAGCACACTGTTAAATGCAAACCAACACTACTTACAACAGTGACCTGTGTGTTTCACATCTTCTGTGATGCAAAAGCCTGCAGCAATTCGACTGATGCCAGCAGCAAACCAGTTCAGACCTGTTTCTCACCCTTCTTCCTACACCCTGCTCACCACTGATCACATGGGCACCATGTAAGAGAATTACAAGCCTTGCATCAGGTGCACCCATTGCACTCCACCCTATTCCCAACAAGTCTGTCGACTTCATTGTATATAGGCAAGCTGTAAAACACTGTACCTGTACAAATGTGGTTAAGCATTTTCTGGTGACTGAAACTGTGCACAATTGAATTCATTTAAAAGGTGCAGATAACAGTAAGATTGTCAAATGTGTGATCATTGCAGGATGAGGATACTGGTGATTACCGACTGGTGTTTCATGCAAAGACACTGCTCACAAATGGCCGCACGCAGGTGCAGCGCCACATGGAAACACTTGGAGATGTGGTTCAGTTGCTTCTGCCAGGCTGTTCTCATGTGCGACGCATTCTGCAAGCCAGAGTGCCAATCATCAAATATCACCAGGACCTGACAGGCTTAGAGTGTGACCTGTCTATGACCAACATGTATGTAGTTTTGCAGTATAGCTCTGTAATTTTAACGTATGTGAAATAAAGTCAGTATAGTGCAGGGGTTATTCAAACACTTCATTTTACGGATAGATCATCATGGAGCACTGAGGAATTAAAGTGGACAAATAAATGTATCTTAGAAACATTGTAAATTATTTTTACCATTTACAGTATTATAGGAAGCACATCATTTTTTTATGATAAAAATGATGTGGTTTTCTGCACTTTGCTCCTTCACTGATGACGTCTTTGGTGGCCATTAGGAACCGCACAGTACAAGGTAGTTTCAAATAATATAGTGCCATGCAACAGGCAAAGGTTGTCATTGGTGTTGTCAAAGCATATTGCCATACAGTCAGTTTACAGATGGCAACACAATCAGATGTTAAAAGTATGAGGTGTGATTAAGTTTTTGCATGTGAAGGGTTTTGCACCAACAAGAATCCATCACCAATTGGTGTAGGTATATGGAGCATCTGGAATATCATTGGAGAAGTTGTGTATGTGGTTCCCTGCTTTCAGCAATGGCAGGACATGATGATGAGGAGTGATGCAGATGCCCAACTTTGTCTACTACGTATTATACTTTATGTCATACTTATGCCCTTGTCACAGAGACTTAAGATTACTGACATCACCTGAGAGATAGACAAGCAGTTGAAATGTGCACAGCATTGTCCAAAACCAACTGAATTACAGCCAAGTGCACGTATGCTGTGTACCAAAGAACATGGATGATCACTAAGCTTGTCATATGGGACTCTAATGCATTTGACACATTCTGCCCATCAAGGAGAGCAGTTACTGGAGTGCAAGCTTACAGGTCATGAAATATGTCAATCATGTGACACCTGAAACCAAAATAGCATCCATGATGTGGAAAAACCCATCACCTCTATGGGAATTTCAAACCAACGCCATCAGTAAGAAAGATCATGACAACTGTCTTCTTGGGACCATAAAGGTGTGCATCTTCTAGGTTGCCCTGAATGTGGTGACACTAACTGCTAAATGTTACTGTGGTACACTTGACAGGTTGTGACAGGCCACTTCTCACAAAATGCCTGGGTTGCTGTTCAAAGCATCATCATTTTGCACAATAATGCCAAGCCCTACACTGGCAACTGGACTTCAGACTATGTACAGTGCCACTGCTCCAAGGTTATGCATCACCCTCCCTACAACACTGATCTCACACCCACAGATTTTCGTCTCTTAAGAAGCACCTGGCTGGCAAGTGATTTGCAACAGATGCCAGGGTGACACAAGCTGTCTCCTCTTGCATACAGACACCTTACACCGATCTTCATGCTGGAGAATTTTTCCTTTAGGGCTGACAGAAGACCAAAGTGTATAGACACATCCTGCCAATATGCTTGACTTAAAACAGTGAATAAAATGTGTACTGCAGCCATCCCGTATGACTTGGTGCAATGTTTAATGTGTAATGTCTGCCAGATCATTCCAAAAAGTGTAGAGTTGGTGATGATGGCATTGGAGGTTACCTGAAAATGTCATTTTCAAATGCTGACAGTAACAGCTAATTACCCACTGAATCAAGAATTTCAAAACTGTAGGGAATTTTTTACCCCCATGTACAATTTCCTTCTTGAGAAAATACATGAAGATGGCAAAAAGAAGCACCTAGGTGTGCATTTTCATCATTCAGATAGGTACTGTACTTTCTGTTCGGCAACAGGTTTTATGATATTAAGAGCGTATTCATGCTGCTGTGTTTTTCACAACACACTTTGTTGACATAAACACAAATTTGAAGTTACAGTATGGTAATTTTGTTGTTTCAACACATGCAGTAAAAACGGATAAATCTATACTTGCATTTATTTTCTTTGAATGGTCTAGTTAAATGCCACTTCAGCTGTTAATGTTGTATATGATAAATAGTATACTGTCATTTTTGTACAGTGTTTGTACATCACCTTATTGCTAGCAAGTGTTGTGTTGCACTGCTTTGTTCTTGTTGACAGGGTTACAGTTTAAACAATACTGGCACTTGCACAAAAGTATAATGTGCATTCCCAACATAATACAGTGCAGATAACATTCATAAAGCACTGTCACATCGAAAGATACGTAGCATTCAAGCACCAAATGTTTTCAGACATTGGTAAATGCAAGTGCATAGTTAATAGGACACAAATAAATGCTTGTTTGCTGAAGAAGAAGTCATAAAATGGTGTAACTCTAATGTTGTGCCTTGGTTATCCTCCATGCCAGTGTTGTCAGGTGCTCTGCTAATTGCCAACATATCAGCTAAGCACATATTTGTAAAGTATAATGTATGGGCACTCTCCAAAAATTTATGTATTGAAAGTGTTCTGTTATGTTAGGTCCGCTGTCTATATGAGTGAACTGCTGTACGTCCTGGGAGAATCAGATTGGCGTGTGAGGCCGCTCGTGTTTGCAGTCCGACGCTGGGCACGTGCAATTGGACTCACCAATCCAACACCTGGCCGGTGGATTACAAACTTCTCCCTCACACTGCTTGTTCTGTTCTACTTGCAGCAGCACAGCAAACATCAGGGCCCAGTGTTACCAACACTCAGTACCATGATCTCTCTTGCAGGTTAGTAATTAGAACATTTTGAGTCTTCAATGCATTGGATGGTTAAAATTATTTTTACATTTTACTTTGTGTAAAATAAAGCCATAACCATCTAGCAGGAAATAAAAAATTTTATGGGTTCTCTTCCAAGCACATAGTACATTGATCATGTACTTGGCAGCAGCAAGGAAACGTTTCTGTAACAGTAATGTTAATTGTTACACACAGCTAGTCCACAGCATACTGACAAAAATTACACATCTGAAGGCATTTCTGCACTTCTTTCTAACCATTCTGAAAAGTAACTGAGTCAGGAGAATGATTAATGAGTAAAGTTATGTTAATTACTTGCAACCCAGCATTCATAACTTATAGAGAGGTAAAGGTGTCCCTATGCTTAAATAATTAAGCGCTGCCTCCTGAATATATATGTGGAAGAGTCATTGTAACTCCATTCTTCTATAACCTTGTATAGAGTAGTTTGTCAATGGATAACTGAATGTTCATATATGACATAAACCTTTACAGGTTCTGGGGATCGTCGTGTTACTTCGGATGGAGTGAACTGCACATTTATTCGAGATGTGTCTCAACTTTGCCAGCATATGGCATCATCAGTCAAAAAGCTCCCAAACACAGAAAGCCTTGAAACCCTCCTTATAGGCTTCTTTGAGTTCTATTCTTCCTTTGACTTCTCCACTCATGCCATATCTCTTTTCAATGGAAATTCAGTACCTAAACCGGACCACTCGCCACTTTACATAGCCAATCCTCTGGAACGAGGCCTTAATGTCAGCAAGAATGTGAGCCATGATGAAACTGAACGTCTAAGGATAGAATTCCGCAATACCGCTTGGATGCTGGAATCAGTGGCCCTGACACCCGACAAGTCTTCAATGACAGCGTCTCAGAAAAAAGCACATGAATCATGGGGACTTACTGCTCTCTTTGAAGCACCACAAATTGCTGCAAAGGGACGCAACATCTTTTACATTCCCACACGGAGGGTGTCACCGCCTAGAATTATGGATGTGTCTGATCTCTTCCAAGAAAACATAGAAGGTGAAACTGGCAATTCTACTCCTGTCAGTGACATTCCTGTGGAATCTGTAGATTCAAATAAACATCAAAGTGAAGTGCAAAGCAGGTTGAAATCAACCGATAAGGATGTTATAATTTCTAGCACGTTGCGCCGCAGATAACTAGACTGTGACAATGTTTAGATTTGATTTGTGGATGAAAGGTAGCAGTGACGATTATGAAGAGTGTTTCCCATATTGCCCTTTGCTTTTATGTGTGACCTTCAAATATGAAGAAGAATAAATTTGTTTTTGTTCTGTTTTATAAAGTTAAAATTAAAACCAATCAAGGGGCTGACATATGACTTAATATTAATGGATAACATTTTTACTGTCAAATAAAGATTGTGCCCACAGTTTTGTGGTTCAGAATTACTGTTATGTTCCCACAAGCATAAAGGCCATGTCACATGTCAATTTTGGATTTAAACTGTATTATTACATTGTAAATACTTCTTTGTTGCACTGGAGGTGGTGGCCTTATTGTCAGTATTGTTGATACTGCAGGGAAAATTACTGAGGAGTAACTTGATGACCAAAATTATCAGTTCATCCTTACAGACTGGACAATTGCAACATGTTTTATGTACTTTAAAATAAAAATTGTGTGGATCTTGTACAGGAATGTAAACAAGAGTCATGCCATCTTTGACATTTTGTGTGTGTGTGTGTAAACTTAAAAATAGCAGCTGCTGTACTTGCATTAGTATCAGCATTTCTTCAAAAGTATCAGCATGAAAATGTGGATGTGACCTGTATGCATACACTTCTTTCTTATTAATGAAATGCTACAAGTGTGTGAAGTATATCCTTTCATAGCACACTTGAGTTGATATACAGTCCATTTGTACAACCACACTTACATACTTAATTATTCTATGGACCAGAGTCCTTCTTGAGAAGCTAACTGGTTCTCAGCTAGTCAAGAAATTCCCCACATTTTATGGAACCCAAATGTTCATTACCACATTCACAAGTGCCTGTACAAATTATGGCTTTAAATAAATATCTAGGAACTTTATTCCATTCATACTCCTCAACTGTTATGATGTAGAGCATGTTCATGATCCATTACCTGGCACATAAATTTTTGGACATGAAATATTTACACAGTGGTGCGGTAACTGATGATACAGAATTCCGTGGTGGATGACTCAGTAAGTGCCCGCATTTATTTAAATTTTTCAGCATTCAGCAATTTCTTTTCCTTATGTATTTATTTCCATGATAAGTGGGGCCCTGTCACCACAGCATGGCACATCGTCAGGTTGTGGAACAGCGTCCAATATGGTGGATAGCTGCACATATATTGAATAAGCAGTTGTGAACAGCTGACAAGAGGTGGTCCTCCAGCTTGGGGGTTGGACAAGGTACTAACAACTCCTCACCATAAAAACTGGCCTTGTTACGAAACAGATACATGTGCCTCGGGCTTTAACTGATCATTTGGTGCAACCTAAGTAATGGAAACTGGTCATGAGATTTGGTACATGGAATGTAAGGAGCATGTATAGGCCAGTTTCACTTACCACACTAGCCAGGGAATTAGCAAGGTATAAATTAGGTTGAGTGGGTGTGCAGGAGGTTAGATGGGACAAAGGGGGCACAGTAAGAGCAGGGGATTATATTTTTTTCTATTGAAAAGGAAGAGAAAATCATTGATTGGGAACAGGATTTTTCGTACACCACAGAATAGTATCAGCAGTTAAGAGAGTAGAGTTTGTTCCAATAGGGTGTCATGTACAGTTCTGAGAGGTTACTGGGGTAATATCATTGTTTTTAATGTGCAGGCACCAAGTGAGGAGAACGGTGATGATTCAAAAGACAGTTTTTGTGATGAATTTAGAACAGGTTGTAAAATACATTTGAAAACTGTCCCTGAGTGGTCTCTACAATTGAGGCTGTCCAACCAAGATCGCGCATGCATTACTGTCTGACAATGTATGTTACTTGCACCACTGATCTTATCTTGCTTGAGTTTTCTATTAGGTGAATGTAAAGCCACTTTTGTAAGTCTCATCACCTCTCACAGCCTCAGATATTCTCCAGTTTTACAGTACTCAGTTTCCAAATGCCTCATAACACCTTAAAGTTGGATCACTCTTTCTTTCTGCAAATGACAGTAGCTTGGAAATAGGTCACTGGTTCCAAAAGGAAGTAGTATCAGTTGTGTGGAGATTTATCCAATTACTTGAGTTCACTACACATAGCAAATAAAAACGTTTCCAACATAAGTGGCCCATGCAACATTCATCCTTTTTTTACCTTACAACTATATTGACATCATGCAAGCAGCTGGGTGGAAGGGAGTGTTGTTGTGACTTGGGGCGGAGCCAAGCCTTATATATGCAGTGGGTCTAAAGGAAATGTTTTGTACCACACGTGAAAGACAGTATCACCT
>Ga0123355_10007180_pt1 | contig 16639 bp, 10 predicted proteins | sample TergutEmb28metaG_3_FD_89872 | JGI IMG/M metagenome (GOLD analysis project Ga0123355, IMG submission 89872) | Embiratermes neotenicus P1 segment gut microbial communities from Petit-Saut dam, French Guiana - Emb289 P1 | ecosystem: Host-associated > Arthropoda: Insects > Digestive system > Gut ...
CACTCCAACCCAACCACACCGAAACTCCAACACACATCGAACCAAGAACAATACGACCAATGTGGTAATTCAAGAGAATAGTCGCAAGCTCCTGATGATGGATATATTAATGTCCGAAACATGCTGAGCACATAAGAAGTGAAATAAAAAGCAAGTGACATCAAGTTGGTCTTTTATTCTTCAAAATTTGAAATGTATTTACAGGCAAGCCACTGTGCAAAGTTCAGCAAATACACAGATTTTCAGCTATATATCTACTACACTCATATATATATATATATATATATATATGTAGAATAAAACTTTGCTAGTTATGAAATTATAAATAAAAACTTCATAAAATTATGCGACTTTCTTCTTTTGGCTTTGTGAAAAATATAGTGGTTAGACTTCTTGATGTTTCAGACAAACATATTGTCTCCGTCTGCAGGCTAATTGAATTAAACAGGTAGACATTACAGTATCCACTTAGACTGGACAATTATAAACGGAATATAATTATGGTGGAATATCTTATGAAGAATTAGGAGGGCCGGCGGAATGTCCACGGGATGTGTTTCCATGTTGTCTTTATCAACAGACGCAGATATTCCGCACCAATTAACGCAACACACACTGCATACTGTGGAGCAAGTTTTGATGTCCTTCACACCAGTGTGTAGATAAGAAGCAACGCGTGCCTTCGTGATAAGAACAAATTATATTCCGAGAACTGTTTGTTACGAGGCTCTAAAATTTAATTATAATTATTATTGCTACGACACTCCGACCGAAGTATGCCCATTGTCTAAACAGATTATAACATTCCAAGAACAGACGTTTCGGATTTCGGTCTTGTCTCCCTTCTCAAGATCAACACAAGAGGCAACGTACTTATAAGGTAAAACTGCAGCACGTTTCTGCAAGCACTGTTGCTGTGGAAAAGCAATAAGTATTACATATTCTGAGAGTGTGTCTGTGGCCTTAGGTATACAGCATGCATGGGCTTACGCCATATTGTCAACTGTGGACTGTCTGGCTTTACCATATTTTTCCACATTATCACTATTTTTGGAGAAAATATATGAAGAATTAAATTTATGTCTTGATTTTCTCTACAACGTTTGTCTGAAATTTTTATTGTTCTCAGAAGAACTAAGCGAGATAGATCAAAAAGTATATTTGTCTTCGTATAAAATACCCGTTATTCTTGTCAGATTTTGATGAAAATTGAATTTTCGTGACAGATTTTCGAAAAATACTTACATATGATATTTCATGAGAAAACTTCCTGTAGTAGTCGAGTTGTTCCAGAGGACAGACAGACAAGCAGATATGACAAAGCTAATAGTCGCTTTTCACAATTTTGCGAAAACGCCTAAGTAGGGATAAGACTACGTAGTTTGTCAGCCAGATTGTGCCGAACCTCGGTGTACTGATGAAGATTAGTTTCATCTGGACTAAAGAATATAGTTTTATTTGGAAAGACGAAGATGCAGTTGAGGCCTTCTGGACTAAAGAATATAGTTTTATTTGGAATGACGAAGATGCAGTTGAGGCCTTCTGGAATATTACGCAGTGTAGGTTTGTACAGGCATTTCGGGACATCCCCTCGGTCCAGTAGCCCATTCTCCTCGGACTGCTTAACCCTGGACGTTAGGAACCATATGCTGTCCCGAAACGTCTATAACCAACTATTATCATACGGCGTGTAACATCTAACACGAACGAACATCTCACACGGCGGAGGAAGCCTGAAATCTCTCGAAGATATCTTATTTGGACTAAAGAAGATAGCTGTATTTGGATTGATGAAAGCAGCCTCATCTCTACTGTTGGAGATCCTTTTATCAGGACTGAAGAAGGTAAATATCTGGACTGATGGAGACGGCTTTATCTGAAATACGGAAGATATCTGTATCTGGACTGTTGATAACAGTTTTGTCTGGACTGATTTAAGAGCGCTTTATCTGGAATGTTGAAGATAGTTTTAATTGGACTAATGAAGATAGCTTTATTTGTACTGATGAAGATATTTATTTACTTGATGAAGATAAATATATATGGACTGATGACGACGGCTTTGTCTGTAAATGTTAAATATAGCGTTATGTTGACTGATGAAGATAGCTTTATCTGGACTGTTGAAGACAGCTTTATTTGGACTGATAGAGAGATTTACCTGTAAGGAGGAAAACGCCTTCATCTGTACTGATGACGATAGCTCTATCCCATGAGTTCAACTAAGTAGGATCCCTTTCCCATTTAGATCTGAGGATGGAGACTTAAGTCTCCGAATCATCCTGATGATAGAAAGGATCCATTTCAATGAAATGATAAAGCAAGTCCAGTTGGAATGTCATAATATTAATTATCAAATACTTTGCTTTGTTGTCCAGTGTGAGTTTCATAAACCTACAGGAGAGAACGACATTGTTATAATGTATTATAGACGGAACTTTCATTCATATTTTGCGAACTCTCTACGGTTTCTGTTTTCAAAATACATCGTTTTTCAAACGTTGTTACGTTCGTTTTTTTTTTGGATGAAAGATAAAGTAAGGAATCCAACATCAGTAACTGTTTTACAGAACTAGTCCCAAACCCTGAAGACCGAAGCATTCAACCCTGAAGATGGAGGTAACAAATGTTTCCAAAGCCTTAGAATCAATCCTCAAGACCACAGGATGCCTCTATGCAGAAGGTCACAGCCCAAAACACTCACTTCCGTGAAAACATGTAACTGGAAAAACTAACAAAGCAAGAGCAAATTCTTTCAAAATTTGGATTCTTTAACAAGTGACTGGTGTGTTAGAAATAATAATCCCACAGAAACAATACCTTGTTCTCGATACTCTTTGACCATGTTCATATACCTCTAAACAAAGTTTACCTGCAGCAACAAAAGGTTCCTATATTGGTCAGTGTTCTTTCAACAGGGTTCCTGTCCACTTTCCAATATCCTTCCCATATACCTGCAAACAAGGTGAGGCAGCACCCAGGGGTGTAGCAAATTTCACAGGCTAAGTTAAGGGAAGTTTCTGGGAAAGAAAGGGAAACATTTCTTATAATAAATGATAGTTGTTCTACAAATAAAAATTAATTTGTGAAAATTCTTTTTGAACTCTCTCTTTGAAGCACTGCGACAACTATATGCACCACCTATTGTAACATTTAGAAATCGTGCATTTTGTTCACATAGGGTATACATGGGTTGAATGACGTTCTTACAATAACGTCATTTCCTTACGAAGAATTAATCGGTTAGTCTGTGTAGTAGAAAAACTGAGTTTTTATTATATGACAGAAAGATTTCCAGATTACAACTTCAATAACAGACCTACGTTAAAAGGAAATTTGATAATCTAAAAGCTTATTTTTTGTGGCAAAATGTACAATGTTCTGCAGACAATTATTTATTTGCTTTCTTTTTCCCATTATCCTCCTCGGCACCCTGTTCATCCCCATAAAACAGAAGGTAAAATTATGGATTTTAGGTTTTTATCCTTTGGTCATGAGGTGGCGGACTGGAAGACAAAATATAATGTATGAACAGAATATTGGCAAATATTCACAAAAGTGCATCAGCGCTTAATTCCCTTGTGACCGTAATTCTGATAGTTTACTCTTGTTTTCAAACATTTTAGTTTTGTCACGGACTAAACTCTCTATCAGTATAAGTTCGGCTTTGATACCAACCGCGATTTCACTCAATCCCACACAATTTCAATCTAATTCACTTTCCTAAGTTATTTACTACGATAAGTTTCTCCTATTTTTCCTCAAATTCCTTCGATGCTTCTATACTGCCTGTCCAGTAGGTTTACAAAATAAATTCTGTGTACTTATATTTTCTTTCGGGGTGTAATTGAGCGAATATTTCTATACAACAGCAAATAATGAAAATATGCAATTATGTAACAGACAGTTGAAATAGGTACGTTTCGCATATATTAACAAACTGAACCACGCGTTGTTGTCGGAGGCTTATCTATTTATTTGAGGAGATCCTGATTGCTGCAAGGTATTCCTGTCATTTTATGCGAAAGTAAATAAAATCCTGACTAAATGAAAGTAGTCTTTAAGCCTACCACTATCTCCAAGGTTACGTAAAGAATAAGAAGAAATATTTTGTAATTTTAAACGGGTGATCGTGTCATGCTTTATGGTACGATCTGAAGGCAAACACTATTATTAATCGCCAAGAAAAAGACTGGTCCAGACGTTAATGCACAGAATACTACGTAGGAATGGCGGTGGCACAGTGGTTAAGGTGCTGTGCTGCAAATCGGGAAGTCACCGGTTCGATCCCAGCTGGTGTCATTGGAAATTTTCATTGACATAACATCCTTCCGATCGCACTATGGCCCTGGGGTCGACTCAACCTCTACCAGAAATGAGTACCAGGAACATTTTCTGTGGGTAAAGGCGGCCGGTGCTTAAGGCTGACAACTTAACCACCATCCTGTGCCGTTGTCATGACATCTGGGAACCTTAACTTCCTGGAACCCTCTGGGCCGCTCCAGGCCAGTAATGGGACTGCTTTACCTTTTTACTACTTAGGCACGTATGATGTTTCCTCACTGAATGCAGAAGTAATCAAAACATGAATCTAAGAAATCTCAAATGTTTGAGAAAAACACCACGTAAACAAAAATGCATTTACAAATAAAATAAACAAATAAATTGGGCAATGCTTGAAAAAAATCAGTTCAGGATAATTTATCTGAATGCAAAAAGTAGAGACTAAATACACAAGACTCTTTAATTTTGCCTGATTTTATGTGCTGGATTAAAGGAAGACAAGTGCCCGATTTTTATGAATAAAGTAATGAAATTCCGAACCCCACAAATCGTGGAGGACATCTTGATTAGATGAGCAACTATTAGTTTCTCAAGAGTATTATAGTCTATATAGTGTCTAGTTTTACCAAAAATGTTGAAACAATAAAACGTATATATTTGATCTATGTAACTCAACGATGTTCCATTTACGAATGAGCGTAAAATTCAAAATGGCTGATGGAAAGACAAAAACCCGTCGAACGAGTCTAGCTGGCGAGTATTGGCTAATATTTCAAGGTGGTGTCGATAGGATTATTATACTGCAGCACCTGCACCTAAAACATCTACAGACTTGTTTTGTTTATTACACCAAGGACCTGGGAGATCCACATTGCAGAGTGGAGATAAGACGTCAACCTTACTTTAAACTAGGTAATGTAACTTAACGAAGATTAACGGTTTATGTCTTAAGGTTTCTAGAATGGAATATGAAGGTCATTGCTGGCATGAGGTGCTCAATTTGCGGACCGCAATTTGCATGCCCTCGACGGGAGGCTTTAGCGAAGAGAAATCAATATAAGTGTGAGATTTGAAGATCTTATTGTCCTGTTTGTGAAGATTGTTGTCTTCTCGAGTGTGACGTCATGTACTTCGGTAAACGTGGGCCAATATGTCAAAGAAACCTTCTGCGTCCATCTTCACAGTGGAAATTTGAGGAATGTAAAAGAGGTGATAAGTACAGAGAGAAGCAGAGAGAATTTAAAGGGCGTCCGTTCCTTACTTTCCTCTTATCTCACATTCGTTCGCTCATAGCCAGGTCCCAGTTATCTCTTCGTCCCTTTCTGCAATATATTTCCTCTCCTTCATCTTTTGCCACGAAGATGGAGATAACATGTTCCTCTGGAAATCCGGGACCGATCTGCTAAATTACACAGCGTCACTTCGCAATATAGAATAATTTTAACGTGCTTTTGTTAGTTTTTAGGTATTAATTTACGCAGGGCTCTATGAGAAGATTGTCGTTAAAGACGTCTTCTAGACTAGATTGGAGTGTATGTACTTGTCTAACACAACTTTATTTGATGGTTAAGATATGTATAGAAATAGATTACATAAAGAACAAATACATGTTTCGGCACTTGACAATGGCCATCTTCAGGTTGAGAATGAAAAAAACTTAGTAAGCAGCTATACTCGACTTATGTGGATTGTATACAGTCCACGTAAGTCGAGTATAGCTGCTTACTATTTTTTTCATTCTCAACCTGAAGATGGCCATTGTCAATTGCCGAAACATGCATTTTTTCTTTATGAAGTAAATTTCTATACATATCTTTACCATCAAATAAAGTTGTGTTAGACAAGTACGTACACATTAATCTAGTTTATTTATGAACACAACGGGGATGACGAACCTTATGACGTATTATAGAGACGGAAGAAGTGGACTGTGATCTGTTTAACATATTACTCAGCACCCTAAGAAACTAAAGAAAAACGCAATAAACTTCAGACAGGATAGCTGGTCTGTGAAGATATTTACGAAACTGGAATTACGTAAACGAAAACAGTGGTGCCAACTGCTACATGTTGTTAGGTGAGCCAACATAATGTCTGATATTCATATGAATAAACAGGCTAGTGGCACTGTCATTGGACCACGATGACGTAGCCGGTATAGCGACTCGTTCTGGGCTGGACGGTCTGGGGATCTTATTCCGGTGGCGGCGAGATTTTCTTCCTCCTACACAATAGGTAATGGGTCATTCTCGGGTTTAAAGCGGCAGGGGCGTGGCGTCAATCAGTCACCCTCGTCTAGCGACGAGATTCAAGATGAGTATATCTATACGTCTAATCCCCCGCTGTGCTCTCATGGCATGTAGTAGAGTGAGCTTTACCTTACATTATGGCACTGCCGTGTCGGGATGGCTAATAATAATTCTTGAACGAAGTGATAGAACTAATAAAATTTGGTACACCCCTGCAGACTACCTCATCTTTATATTCTGTTGAATTATGTTGAGGAGACAAACCAAAAAACACAGAAGCCTGGGAGAAGAGTAAACGCAAGCTGTGATGGTTTAGGCTTAAATGTCTAATCCATATTTTGTTAGAGCCTGATTGACATTTCTAGTTGTTTTGTTCAGTACTTCTACTAAAGCATGCTGACTGTTCAACTAACATACTAACTAAATGACTAACAAAGTCCACGAAAGAGTCCTCTAGAGGCTAAGTGGTGCTCACGCCATAAGACGGTCCCTCGCCTTAGATGGATCGTGGAAGTTCATTGTCACCAAAGAGTGTGAACGCGCATGTAACACTTCGTGGGGTGCTACTTCTGTACGGTGGCGAATTGTTAGCTCCCTGCCCCACACCCAACCAGTACTATCCATGTTATGCTTTTCGCCACTGCTTACTGAATATAGCAGCAGCTGTCCTCTGACTCTGACTGCCGTATCTTCAGTAAGCAACATGAGGACGCGCCTTGCCTTGGTGACATGTTATTTCACTGACAAAAGCCGCCAAATCTACTGCCTGCACTCTTACTCCAACATCACCATTGTTTCAGTCATGTCTGTGAAACATGCATAATTTATGATTAATTACTCCTGTAGCATTATAAGTATCTGACTCACTACAATCAAATCCAACCAATTCTCCTTTCATAATTGATTTACCTAAGATACATTTTCAAATATCATCCCTTCTCCATTTTGGACACCAAACCAACATATGTAAGGGGTTTTTTTTAACGTAAGTTAAGGAAGGTAAAGAAATCCCTGTACAGGTCTATTACAGGCCCCGAGGTACCTAGGTTTCAAAATAATCTACATGTGAAGGTAGTAAGTTTGTCAGCCCTAAGAACCGGTCGTCTTTATTCCCTAGGAAATATTCCTGGTACTCAGTTCTGTTAGAGGCTGAGTCGACCCCGGGGCCATAGTGCAACCGGAAGGATTACATAAAATGCCCAGTAAATGATGAGACTTATTTTGAGCGCCCAGCAAACAGATTAAAAATAATAAATAGGTCTGACCGCTAGTGTGTGCTACTTATCGAGCACAGACTGTACTCTCAAGCGCCAGTAGTTGTTTTATCGCCGTCGAAGTAAGCATGTATTTGTTTAGTTTGTCAAACGTTTCCACATAGAGCAACGTGCCGTGATTGAATTTTACTTTAAATCGGGGAAATCTTGCACGGAAGGTATTAAGACTTGAGAAATGTGTAAGTTATGTTTGACTGTTTGAGTCATGCACAAGTCTTCCGATTGTTCGCGCGTTTTCAAAAGGCAGGACATCGCTGGAGAATGATACTAGTCCAGACCGGCCAGATTCTGCTCGGTTCAATGAAAATGTGGAGAAAACTCGCGCTATTGTGAAGCAAGACAGCCGAATAACCACTAGGTTACTCGCTGAACATCTTGGAGATGGTAAGAAAGCGGCTAGGTAAATTTTGGGAAGAGATTTGAAGAAAAGGAAGATTTCTTCAAGGTTCATGTCCCACTCCTTACGGCAATATGGAGGGAGCATAGATTTGAATTTTGTCGAAGTTTCATCGAGTTTGTTGACCAAAATCGTGAAGTGTCACAAAGAATTTTGATTATTGATGAAAGCTGGTGTTTCCAATTCGATACAGGAAAGAATTCTCCCCAGCAGAAGATAGTCAGAAAAATTCGCGTGTCAAGATAATACTGATTGTTATCTCGATGTTGCGAAGTTATCCCTGGAGGCACCACAGTGAACAGTCACTCTTATTTAGGAGTCAGGGAACCCCTGTACGCGCGAATCCGCCGTGTCGGAAAAGAGCAGTTCCAAAACGAATTGTCTGTTGTTGCATATTAACGCGCCCGCACACTGCGTCATGAATGTGAAATAGTTTGTTGCTTTAAAATGGACTGTGTGATCCAGTATCCTCCTAATCACCAGATTTGGCATCGGCAGTCCCCCCTCCCCCCTCCTTCGAAGGTGCAACTGGCCCTAGAAGTAGAGCATTTCAGTGACATTAACGGCATCCAAAGTGGTGTGACCGAGCTACTGAAAGGGTTTCCATAGCAGGACTTCAGGCGCGCTTTCGAGGGCCTGTATAAAAGATTTCAACGTTTTCTTAGTTGGGGGCGGTAATATTGAAAGTGTGTTAAGAAAATTTTGCCTAATAAATACAGTCCCATTATTTACTGAGCACAATCTGTATGCCAACCAACAATTCCAATGACAACATCGGGAATCGATTCCGCGACTTTCCGGCCTGTAACGCAGTGCCTCAAACAACTGCGCCATCTCGTACGTGGCCACTATGAGGAAGAGAACAATTGACACTGCCCGTTCCGGGAACTGAAACTTGGTCTGCTTGCCTATCATCGTCATGAAATATGACTGCTAACAAGAATACAGACAAGAATCCTAAGACATGAGGAAGATAATAACGGTCCACCAAAGAAACAAATAGCAGAGGGAGAGTGGTTGATAGGTTGTTAGTAGCAATGAAGGTGGTGTGGCTGAATGTTCAACAAACCAGTGTCAACAATCTGCCATCTCACGTTTTTTCATTAGACAATAACCGATCAGAAGCTCCTCTGTTTTGACAAAAGGATTTAAATAAGAAAAATCTAATTGTATTTATGAAAATTGCGTATGGGTATATTGTTACAGGAACTGCACATGCCTAGATTAAGGATGCTATATCTCACGTTCCCATGTATGAATATATGTGTATGTGTATTCTATTAGTGACTGTGCCAATTTCTCAGTTTATACAGCGGCGACATTTGACGAAGGGGGAATTAATATGGAGCACTGGTGAAATTATGACAGGTGAAACCGAAGTATTAGGACCAGAAACTGTCCCACTCACACGTTATCTACCATAAATCCTATAGAGACGAAAGGTGTTCATGTAAATTAGTCTTGGTTTGTTCAAATCAATGATATTCAAAAAGATTCCACATTTTGTCAAAATTTTCAGTAAACAGTTTTGTTCAGAACACTTTCAACTCCTCTCGAGTTGCCACAAGCGTGCAGACAGACAGGCAGACAGACATGCACAAGGACAGAATAATTTTAATATGTGCTCCACAGAGATGGTAACGCGGCTAAAATGGTACAGTAAATATTTAACTAAACTTGGTATTTCACAAACAAATAAACAGCTTCTTTTGAGGAAGTCAATACAAGTATCCGTGATGTTATGGTTAAGCGTGCCATAAGCTTTAATAATGACTATAAGAATACTAGCAAACGTTTGTCTCCTTGAACCTAAAATATGAGTGTAACTAAAGGGAGAATTCAGTAACCAGTTTTGCTCAGAACACTTTCAACTCTCGAGTTGCTACAAGCGTACAGGCAGACAGACAGGCACAAGGACGGAAAATTTTAATAGGTGCTCCATAGAGATGGTAACGTGGCTAAAATGGTACAGTAAATATTTAGCTAAACTCGGTATTTCACCAACAAATAAACAGCTCCTTTTGAGGAAGTCACTACAAGTATCCGAGATGTTATGGTTAAGCGTGCCATAAGCCTTAATAATGAATTTATAAGAATAGTAGCAAACGTTTGCGTCCTTAAAGCTCAACTATGGGTGTAACTAAAGGGAGAATCTGTTTCTGAAGAAAATGTTGACCGACAAGAATGATATACTAATATACGTAATCCTTAAAATACTTTACAAATCAGTATATTCGAACCATTATTTGTCATGTATACTACGACCATATGATTTTTCGGTTTGGAAAGAGACTCTCGTATTTTTGGCACTAGCTCAGAAGCACGTGTGGCTTTCGAGATTATAACAGTCCGGTTGCAAAAACTCTCTCTTTATGTCCTGAAGGTGCATTAAGTAGATGCTTTAATAAACACAGTAATTTGAGGGTTGTTTGACCGTGCATCTTCCTCATGAAATAAAGTGAAATGCCATTTTGATGCTACTAGGTAATTTTATTGATGTATTCTTAGCTCGACATGTTTCGGGTACATATGCCCATCATCAGGAGCATTAGATGTTGAGTTGCAGCGTATGGTTTTCTACACCGAGTTTTTGGATGGGTGGTGAGCCGCTGCGTAGGTCGTGTGTACGGTGCGGATTTTGCCGTGCGACGCACGGCACCATCCGCACCCTACATACGACCTAAGCAGCAGCTCTCAAGACCACCACCCATCCAAAACTCGGTGCAGAAAACCATATGCTGCAACTCAACCTAATGCTCCTGATGATGGGCGTATGTACCCGAAACATGTCGAGTTAAGAATACATCAATAAAATTACCTAGTTGCATCAAGATGGCATTTCACTTCATTTCATAAACACAGTAATATTGTCAAGAATTACAAAAGAAGTCCGAAGTTCTGTCAGCGCTGGCACTGCGATAGCAATTTAATACTTTAGATCCCCTTTCAAAAAAAAAGTATATATATTTTAAATAAGAATTTGGAAAGCTCCTTCTACGTTACGCAATGTCAGATGTGCTGGTGAACGTAAGAGAAAAAGAAGAACTGCGAAATCCGTGATGCTTATGGAGAAAGCAGTGAAAGACAGTTCAAGGGAATTTTCTTATCCAACACTACAAGACAGTTTATTTAAGAACCACCATCAATATTAAAATTATGTGCACTTGCGTGACACTTTCATATTTGAAAACACCTTTGACAATAAACATCTTCCATCCTGTAATGCAGGACACCATCTTCGCAACTAATGCTGTCAACCGAACTCGCAGAATTTGCGTTTTGCGCGAGTTTACAAAAAAATATACAAAATCCCACAAAAAGAAAAATAATAATTTAAAATATTTGATTCTTTCGTGAAGACAGATTTTGAATGCCTTTCAATTTGCAGGAATGCAAGGGAAATTATATTAAAAACATGGCATTGAAATATTTAGTTAAGAGAAAGGTCTAGTGGGGTCCATTCATGTGGACATAAGTTGCTGTTGACAGCACGTGATCAAATGGCGGGAATCGGAGCGTCAGTGGTCTGAAGCCATCACTTAAATCATACCGGTTTCACGATAAAATATAACAATTATTATTCTGGTCATTTATAAGAAATAACTTCAACTTACTAGCATCCCCATACCTTTATTACTACCCCTGGGGTTGCTGAACATGAAAGTCAGGTAGGGGTACTCATTATCAGCACTGATTCAGTGACAAAAAGCACACAGGCTTGCTCCTCCCAAATTACACGTCTTACAGGCAACATTCTGCTGCATGTCCAGAGGGCGGGCGGGAGATTCTTTTGTGTTCTAGAACCTGTGCAAGTGCCCCACCTGTTTGAGACAACTTCTAATGAGGATGGCGGCCTAGCCACAGGCATGCAGCAGCTAAAGAAGGAAATCGTACAAAAAAATTATGAGAACATTCGGAACTTTTGTACGAAAGCTTCTTTCTGACACTTCTTAATAAACGAAAGCACTAAATTTACTTTCAGGTTTGTTATTGCATATAATCAAGTCATGAATTAAGGTTCAAACATCACGTGTTCAGGTTTCTGTCATCTCCTACAGCCATTTCCCCTTAACACTTTGAAACACGGAGGAGGAAAACGAGGAGGAGGATTAAAGGTAGAAGAAGTACAGAAGAAAAGATGACGTGAGACGCACTCTATTTATTACAGACTCAAAAACTTTACTGTTCTGTAGTTTTAAGTCAGTGCATGAGGAACGTGAAGTCCCTGGTAAAATGTACGAAACGTATCTGCATGCCCTACACTTGCGGTTCCTTTACTTTTAAACGAGTACAGATGATTGCACATACATTTTCGTGGATCTTCCTATGGATCAGTAACAAGCAAAACATTTCGGAAGCTAAATTAACGAAGAATTTTTAACATTCTAAATATGATTCCTTTACACTTTGAAACACGATAAGACTCCTTCTCCGGAAAAAGTATTAATTTGGCACAAGGATCCCAGGATTTTTCCGTTTGTCCTAAGTCATTAGTCTTAAAATGATCATTGTGGATCTTTCATGGAATGCTAGTGACAGGAAAAGTTGAAGTGCTCTGAAAATAAATGTTTCCTTGCCAATATGCCCACCTTAAATCTCACACGGATAGGCCTGGGACCGAACCAGAGCCTCCGAGGTGCGGCTTCGGTGATTAACCTCCCTTTGCCATTACACTGTCATCTCTGTGAAATTTAAAGTTACACAAACCTAAAATCCAAGCTCCACCATCATAGAGAACACCGAAAATCTTCATTACCAAGTATGATCGGTAAAAGATGTAATGCTGAAATAATCGCTGTTGTTCTGAGGATTATGTGTTACTTATAAATGTACTGTGTGGGCAAAATGCATGCAGTTTTGATGTCAAGGAATATGGTACCTGGCGGCTTTGCTCAAACTTTGCGATCCGCGACCCCTGTAGTCAGAAATAGATAGGTATAGACAGTATGACCTCTGAATTGCTTAATGAAATTCAGATAAAGATATGCGCATTTACATACTTCTGCATAAGCCTGGGTTTAGTAATGTGGCCTCTCGTATGGCTTTTCTAAACAAATATATTTTAATACTTTCAATCACACACAGCACGGTGCTGTATAATGGTACATTACTTATGTGCGATTGAAAATACTAAAACGCGTTTGTGATTGAACGATTACACCCTTCTATGTATGACTTTTTCCGTGTTTTATTATTTTTTCCACCAAATGAGAACATTTTTCCAACTTATGATAATTTCGACAAAAAAAAGGAGACTAATTCTCTTGGTTGATGGGACAGTTTTTTCGTTACGAGAATGGCGACCCTCACAGTCATATGTCTGCGTCACTTTTAACACATAAAATTCAAGCTGATATTGCCATGGCACTATCAGTGGTCACATTTACAAGCAGAACTACCTATAACGCACTTATCAAAGTGATGTGAATTACTGACAAGTAAATTCACGAAATGTGACGGTGCACTCATAATAGCTTCGCGGCATATAGGTGGAATAACAATGGTGTATAGGAAACAGTAGAGACCAATTAGTGCTGTTCCTCTTAATATAGTGCAATTTGCAATAACAAATCACCAGTGCACAAAGTTGTGAGGCGGTGGCAAAATTAGCTTGAGATTTCTTAAATTAGAGCTTTGAAATGTATTTGATTTCCTGCAGTAAAATGCTGTTGCATTCTACAGCAGCCGAATGGCGACTGCATAACATTTGGGGTTGTATTAAGTTTCGTTTTGATGGGACAAAATAATGCATCGTTGAGGCTACGCCAATGAGATTCGGCAAGCAGGTAGATCCAAAGTGAACTGACACATTTTCCATGATTTACTATTTGTAACTGAACGTTATAAGTGCGGCGATGGTGCGAAACTTTGTGATTATGTACAACAAATTTAACACAGAGGAAATCTGTATTTCAGTAATAACTTTTCCAAAAACATGAATTATTATTATTATTATATTATTATTCATATTATTTAATTTGTACGCAGAGACTTCTTTCGATGGCCGATTACATATATGTCAAGGCTCAGTTCTTACAGAATAGAAAACGTATTCGTCTAGTTGTAACATTAAATTTCAAGCTGTTTTTACATGAATACTATCACCAGTATTCACAAGGACAATGGAAACAGTGTTTGTGAATGTTGGTGATATTAAACATTCGTCTGGGTTATAAATACCAATCAGTGAATGCTGCATACGAAAGTAATGTCTGTTTACTCCTAAGATACTTAAAAAACAGTCTGTGGGCTGATGTAAAACTTTTGAATGTTTGCAGTGTTGGTACAAAAGGAAACCACAAAGCTGTAAACATCTAAAAGACTGTAACGTTCGAGATCCGTCATGATGTAGAACGCGTGACAAGGAAAACCTCTCGCAGGAATAAAATGTTGTTACAGTGTATCCGTACTTCCGCTGCGCCCATGTAATGTAAAAAGAATGTCACAACACAAGAGTTTATGTTGATAAAAAAAGTCGAATTGCTTTCTAACGTCAGAGTTCCTAACTACTACGGAAGGGTGCAATGCTACAAAACGAAAAAACAGTTCCGATAACAAACATTATGAGCCTTTGTTTTTGGAGCCGGTATGGGACACTTGTTTTGACATTTTTCCTCACACACTTTAACAAGGATCTGTTCGTGCTTACGTTACGAAGTCGATCACGTGCGAAACACTGTGGATTTATTTAAAAAAAAACCCGAAATTTTATGTTATGTAATGCAGTCTGTTGTTGTGGGGGAGTATGACGATCACCATAAGGGAACCAGTATAGTATCTACGCTACCGGGTGAACGTATTGGCCCAGCAACAGCAAGAGATGTTTCTTTCCTCTTAAGTGTTCAGACTGAATCTGGCACCCAACCATCCTCCTGTCCAATTGGTAAGGGGTATCTTACCCGCGAATAAAGTGAAGGGGCATGAAGCAGGTCACCCGTCTTCGTCTAGTGCCAAGGTTAAGAATGAGTGGAAATATACACTCCGCCATATGACCCCACAGTCAGAGAGGGGCATACAAAATTAGGACGGTAAAGCTTATAGGAAATTGCTACTTGGAAGAACTAGACATAGAAGGAAGCGTAACATACACTGTTAAAATGTACCAAAAACTGTGGATTTGATTTTTCTGGTTGGGGCTAAGATGCATTTGTTAAATTTTGTGAACACGGTAACTCATCTTGCTTTCATTTGAATGCGGTAGTTTTAATAAATGAAAATTTATTAGTCTCTCAAGACGTACTGTTGCATGAGTTACAGTAAATGAAATGTACAGAACATCCAGTCACTCAACGCCATATCGTTTCAGATGAATCCTATTCACAAATCCATAACCTACTATACTACGCCACTTCGTCTGAATTTGCACAAAAAAAAGTCCCTTCAGGTATTCCGAGTGGAACACTGCATGGGGTTTTCATCTCTCCCAAAGTGCTACATGCTCAACTTATCCATCCTCCTTGATTTAGCCGATCTAATAGTATTTGGCAATGAGTACACAGTCAGGAGATCTTACTGCGGCGGAAGTTAAAGTAGGTCTTCTGCGATGTGATGCTGTGCAACCGGCCAGGCGGGTACGTACTATCTTTACGAGGAGCTGAATTTCTGCTTCAGATAGTTTGGAATGTATCCATCTACCAGGAAACACGGTGTGGCATCAGACTACAGAGTCTCCTCACTACGAAGTTTTCAGCAGCCTGTTTCTTAGGTCCACAAATTTTCCTCAGCACTCCCAATAAGATAGTGTGATAGTGCAAATGAATCAATAGGCGGTATTCGGAATGACAGAGCTTGTTGTGAAGTGTGAAGTGTGAAGTGAGTGATGGCCGTCGGTTCCGGGGTCATATCTGAGGTCTATCCATCATCGCAGCAAGCTCTGTCTCTCTCTTGTGGGGAGATAGTGGTGCCGAGCTGGCTGGGGTGTTGCCACTGAACTGTCTGCTATCGGATCTGGACAGCACATAACATGAAGTCATGAGGCTACGAGATCTCCATACTTTTGGGATGTGACGCTATTCACTGGGTAATTATTGCCAAACATTGGTACACTCAGAAATTTTCGTTTGGGGTTGGGGTTGGAGGGTGGGTTTTGGGTGGCTTATCCTGAGGCTATATATAATTTATATTTGATTTTAAAAACTGTTATGAAAATCATGTCAAAATCTCGAAGTCGACATCTAGTTAAGTTACAGAGAAAATTAAATTTATCTGAAGAATAAAATCATCCACACACTCGGTAAGTTTCTATAATATTTTTCAGTACTCCAGTGTAGGCCTTCTTACTAATCATCAGCCGATTTCAGTGACTGATTCAGACTAAAGTGTAAATCACGTAAAATTTTATGTTATCGTGTCTACAAAATCTGTATGTTTTAAATTTTGCTGGGGGGGGGGGGGGGGGGGGGGGGGGGGGGGGGGGGGGGGGGGGGGGGGAGTGC
>Ga0123355_10007181_pt1 | contig 16639 bp, 14 predicted proteins | sample TergutEmb28metaG_3_FD_89872 | JGI IMG/M metagenome (GOLD analysis project Ga0123355, IMG submission 89872) | Embiratermes neotenicus P1 segment gut microbial communities from Petit-Saut dam, French Guiana - Emb289 P1 | ecosystem: Host-associated > Arthropoda: Insects > Digestive system > Gut ...
CAGAAGATTCCGATGAACCCCCGAGGTCCACTCTCGCCTAATATGGCAAAGCCTGACAATGCAGGACGAAATGTGGTCGCGAACATACAGACACTCAGTGGCAAACGGCATACGGCAGGTTACAATGAGGTTGACCCAACATATCCCGTCCCATTTGACCATCGCTGGGCACAGGGTGCTCCTGTCTTACGAAGGCCAACCCTTAACATGTTATGGGTGTTGAGAAATAAGACACGTGTATCAAGTCTGTCCCAAGAAACAGAGAAGAGAAAAGCAAATGTCCAAAGATCTAACAGCAACATATGCGAACATAGTAGCACACAGCACCCCCAGAAGGGGTGAACCCCAGCAGGACTTGGCCGAACGAGCATCACCCACCGAACAGGTGAGTCATACTGCACAAATTATAAGAGACACAGAGGACCCTGACCAAGGGAATGGTCAGTGCCCGTTCGAAATGGCATCTAACCCAACCGGCGAACAAGGACAACAACGGCCACCAATGAGCAAAAGCAGAGGAGCCACAACCACAAAGCGACACCATGGAACAACAGAACCAGAGAATGCCATGTTGGTAGAGGACATGACACTACAACACGCCTGAACAGGAACCCGACAACGCACATGGTCAAGGTCAAAACATTGAAACCCCAAGCATGGCACAACAAATAGCAACCTCAAATTTTGAAAGCGACAGGGATGACCTAATCACGGATGACGTAGACACAGAAACAACACAGTAAGGTGTGGAAGCGACAAGAGGGGAGATGAAACTCAGCCTCAAACGATCCAAAAAGATACGAGTCGAGAAGCCAGGAGAGCAGCCGCCTGAATAGACACGCAGCACAACGCGACGGACGGCACACAAGAACGGGAAACCATAACAGAAAATCACACTATCCCCTCCACCCAACAATCGCGATAAAGAATGGAAACAGTGAAAATAGCCAAAATCAACATCAATGGAATATCAACACGCACGAAGACGGGAATGTTCGAAGATTTCATACTTTGACAAGACATCGACATTTTATTAGTGCAAGAAGTAACCAGCCCAGAGATAGCGAACATGCGAATTTCCGTGACGAACCTAAATATAGGAAATCCTATGCCAGGAACAGCAATCGTGGCGAGATACACTTAACCAACGTTACTGTCCTATCATCAAGGCGCGCTATTGTCGCTGATTTCAGAGGTATAGGCTGATTAACGTGTACGCACCACCCGTCACCGCAAAAAGGAACGAGAAAGAACATCCTTACAGCACAGAACTCCCATATCTGTTGCGAACCGCAACTGGAACAATGATAGTAGGGTGAGATTTCAACTTATACTCGACCCAGCGGACACCATCGGACATTTCCAAAATAGCAGAGCCATCGCAGAACTGCTTCACGGAATGGCACTGGAGAAAACATTTAAGCAAAATCCAGTGAAGCCCACGTTCAAACATTACTCGCTATCAGGTGCCACCAGAATTGATCGCCTATACATGTCTCAAGAACTGATGGCAAAAGAAGAAGTGGCCGAAATCTTACAACCAGCCTTCACGGATCACAACGCGCTAGTACTACGCCTAGCAGCTGACACACCCATCGTGCAGAGGGGTAGAGGACGGCGAATGATGAAACCTATACTGATAGAGGAAGGAAGGATTAAAGGGAAGATACAGCAAAATTTGGCGATATGGAAACTCACAGACGATAATACCCGGGTGCGACTTCGTGGTGGGAGCGCTATGCTGAAAAAAAAAAAATTCGATACCTCGTGAGCCAGAAAGAAGCTGGACGCCGTAAAGACCACAGTCTGATGGAAAACCATCTGTACGAATGCCTATATTACATCCTTTACAGCAATATCCCTCAAGAAGACAAACTACCTGTTCTAAAACACTACAAAGCAAAAATAGTACGCCTACATACACTCCGAATGAACAACGTGATGCCTGACAACAGCAAGCAAAGACAAAATAGACGGAGAGGAACCGACACTGTTCCACATCCTCAAAATGAACAAACGACATCGCGTTGAAATGCAGAACGCTCCTCCTGAGTCGATTACGGATGCTCAGTGCACTATAAGGATCAGTAACAGCGACATGGATGTAGAGGTGGCAACTGACCGGCACCCCGTTGAACCCTCCTCACGGGAAAATGATTCCAAATAGGATAGCCTATCTCAAACACTATGCTATAGATATGGCATACATAAAACCACCAGAAAACACCGAATCACTGAAAACATTCAATAAACGGCTCTATGGATTGCTACACGCAATGACCACCTTCGAACACACGCCACCAGACCTGCTTGTCATCCAAAAACACTCATCCATCCCATAGGAGCGGGTGTGGAGCAATTTACACCACGCCTCGATATCCGAACGTCTAAAATCGAAATGTTATACCGCGATCCATGAGATCGTCCCCACCCGCGAGCGATTAGCAGTCATACGTTTAGCAGATACAGACCGCTGCACCCTCTGCGGAAAATTCGACTCACTCCTACACAGAATCGCGGAATGCGGCTGAGGACATATCATTTGGAACTGGACACGAGCACGGATATCTGATCTGCTTCGCATGTACCCCGCCACATACCGGCGGAACGGACAATGCAACCGACATTTCATTCTGGCCGCCTCAGCAACACGCTGCGATCATATGGATAATTGCACGCATGGTGGCGTACAGGATGCGAACACAGAAACACAGAATTCAGAGACTTCTTGAGAAGAGCAAGGTGGAAAGCGTAAATCCAACTGCCAGACGACACACTGTAGGCAATTACCGGAAGTACTTTAAAGGCCTCCAGTGGGCAAATACAACACAAACAACGAATCAAGACGGAAACACCTTCAACGACGACAGAGGGGAGAGAGCCCCCTCCCCGCCAGCGAAAAGGAGCCAAGAGATCTCGTCTGTTGCGTCATGAGAGAGAATCCCGAAAGACGGATCTCAAGGCACCACGCACATAAAGACAAGAACCGAACAAACACATGTAACAACGTAAAAATGAAAAACGCTCAATAAACGATATAGTTTAAAAAATCTCGTTGGGAGCGAGTTTTTCCGCACCTGTCCAGACCGGTCCTGGGGCCCACCCAGCCTCCTGTACAATGGGTACCGGGTCTTTCCCGTGGGTAAAGAGTGGCCGGGACGTGACGCTGATCCCTCACCCTCTCCTAGTGCTTTGGTGAAGAAAGTAGAGCTATAACTCTACTCCCCTACGGGCCGTACGACCTGTACAGTGTCTCAGTGCCTGTACAAGGGTGCACTTTACCTAAGTTCACCTTTTACCTTTGACAACACTGTTATGAAAATAGTTGTGTTAAGGGTTCATTACTTGTCCATATTTCGTCTACATATAGTCTTTTCCATTATTTCGACCCACTGCTATAAGAATCCCTGTAAACGCCTACAGTTCTTTGGGCGTAACATTCTTCCTGTTTTGTGTTTGTAGCTTGAACTACGGAGCATGTATTTCGTTTTCTTAAATAATTCGATGCAGAATTATTCCATTGTTTTCTCACTAAAATTGACAAAATATTTTTCCGTTACTTTGTAAAACAGGATTAACTAAAACAATGTTACAGTTTTTCTTTTTCTTAACAACAGATTATTGTACCTTTATTGCATTCCAGACTTAGTTCGAAAGGTCCGATAAGTTGTACATGAAACAGTAGTAACGCCTTCTTTGTATGAATCTTCTTCCCTCTGCATTGCACTTGCTTCATTCATATAATCAGTTTCCTCCTCTATTTGTACATTTCCTTCTTTACTCTCTTGCTCCTCCTTCATCTCTATACATTCGTAGTCGCTGCTCGTTTACAGAATTTCATTTAACCCTTCGCCATAAAATATATTTTCGCCATAATTACATGTCTATGGTGGAACTTTTTCACACACATTACATCATATATAAAGCACATAGTACACAAGAATTGTACAAAATACGGGATGTAGGTCAGTGCTGAACTATCGGTAGGCAATCCACAAAGTTGTTTGTTGTAGCAGGCCCATTCGTGTCAACTCATTCGCCGTTGAAAGAGCGGGGTATTTCCTAGACCCAGCAAATAATTTAAACATACACAAAGAGACATGGAGATATTACATAGTGCTTGAAATTACATTAAGCTGAGAAGGCGTACCTGAAATAAACTATCAAAAGGAAGAAATGTTGAAAGAAAAAGCAACAAAATTGCATCTTGAGATACGAAAGTTACCCCGCTTGGTCACGAAAAGTTTACTAATAAAATCCGTTGCGCTTTGATTTTCAGTACAGTCAGTTCACATTCACCCATTAAAATCGTCAGAAACCCCTCGGTACTTTATGTTCTTCATTGCTCTAAGTTATACACCCTTCATTGCGTTAAATTAGTCCTTCAGCCAGATGAGTTCCTGCGGCTAATTTTGTCCATAGAAAAACTGACATGTTCAATACCATGGCATCTCACTAAAGAACATAATGAAATCTAATATTATTTAACTTTCATTTTTATTACATTTACTACTTATCGTATGGTTCACTGTATTAATCCTTGTTTATGCTCTCTGTCCGTGAATTTTCCTATTCTTCGGAAGACTTCTAGGTATTATCCTCCACCATTCTTATTTACTCTGTTTTATAGTTCATATTATCTCTTTTGCGTTCTTTTTTGTAACGCCCTTTACCCATACTTAATAATTTTATTACATGATTTGCCTTTAGATGCCTATAGTGCGTCGCTTAATCTTGTTTCCTTTTTAAGTGTTACTTATGTATATAGTACACAGTTCTTGTTTCTCTCTAATTGGTCCTTGGGCTGTACAGAAAGCAAGCAATCAACTCGGATTGAACTGAAAATTGAATTACTTCTACTAATATATTGTTTAATTTTTTCGGAGTGATTACTCAAAACACTAGTCACAAAACTGATTCTGGTGATTCTGTTGGTGAATCAGCTTTTTTTTTTTTTCAAAGTTTTCCAGAATAAAATTTTTTCTTCTGTTAAGAGCAGCATAATGATTAATATGAAACATGGATGATAACCACCCGTGCAATACTTACGACTTTACTACCTCACATTAAACACAGGCCAACTTCGGTACGGAGAATTTGGACTGCTTGAACCTAAAGATGTAGGCACTACGATCCTTCGAATCATCAGAAATTTACATATTCGCTCAAAGACACATATCGCATTCTAGAAGACATGAATCTTCAGCGACCCAGCAGCGAAAAATTAAAATCACACAAATATTAACCACGAATATTGTTAAAGTATTTGTTGGAAACGTAATTAACACATACGTAGTAAATATGTTGCGTGTAAAAGGGGTAGAATTTCTGACTCTTCGTTAATATGGCACATTGTTTACACTTTCTGCAGAATTGTACCTCGATTATCCTCACAGAACTTCAGTTCTACGGACAAATCAATTATGACCCTTGCGTTGCGTGTTGACACCAATGCATCTGACGTTTCAGATAACGTCATATTCGTTGAAAATTCACTGACAGTATACGTAATTGATATTTAATTAATTCGAATCTTTCATATCAATAAAACAAATCTTAAAAGCCATAATGGGATTTAAAGTGGTGTAAGATCAATCATTGCAAGAAATGTTAAATCAATCTTGTCATAAACTCGAGTCGAAATTTCATTAAGCAGCCTTGCCTCTTGAATAGGCTTTAAGTATCTTTTCTTGTCTTTCCCTAGAAATTCTAATTACTTTATAATTGCTTATCAAGTAGGGAACTTGTTCAAACTGTAGTCCAAGGAAAGCAGCTAAATGTTTCTCCTCTTAAACGACGAAACTAGAGGTTTGTACGGTAAAGTAGCAAGAAAAGCTAATCTTATTTCTTTTGATACGCGCTGAATCAGAGAAGTGACGCATCCTTCAGTTTACATTAAATGCCTCCGTCACATTTTCGTCCATTGAAATTAAGGGTCTCTTTTAATTAAAAACACGCACTATTATTTGTTTAGAATTTAGGGTCAAGGTTTCTAGTTAAGACAAAATAAATACTACGTCAAACATGGTTAATTTTTTTCGGTTCATTGACCCGTTTACAACAAGAATTTAGATTAGACAGGTCTGTCTGTCTGTATGGCTACATGTAATAATTCCGGAATGAATTTTCATTAAATTTTTCTTTAGGGCGCTTAGTAATATTGATTGACGCATTTCAGATTTTTTTAAAGTCTTTCAAAGCAAGGGATAATTTACGACAAGACATATCAAGCGTAACTTGTTAAATATTTATCGAATTAGAAATGTGTCTCAGCAAACTTTTAACGAAAAATAAATTGTATATATTAGGGTTTTAAAATAATTTTCAGATAATTGTATTGGGAAATTGAGATAATTTAAAACAAATGAGAGGATGCAAGAGAGTTGTTCAGGAATGTAGTCGTTTCTCCAATTTTAGGTCCTATTTAGGTCTACGATAATTATGTTTTACTGAACTTGTGGTGGAATGGCGATGAGTAACAACAGCAAATAGACGGGAGTTAAAAAAAAAACTTAGAAATAATCCAGTAAATATAGAAATATTGCAAAATATTATTGAAAATATCTTCTCCTTTCGAGATTTAAAGCTTTCGTTACGATATAACTAAGGCCTTCGCTCTTCTGGGATGTTGCGCAGCGATATTGGTAGTCGTTTACCGACGTTTCGGGACAATCTATTGGTCCCGTCTTCAAGGGTTAAGCATTTAAAGTCCCTTGAAGATGTAACATATATGCTGTCCCGAAACGTCAGAAAACCACTACAAATATACGCACGTATCAATAAATACGTTGTTACATGTATGCGAGTGTCGTACCTCAGAGCATTAGAGCACTACAGCGAAGACGGTCCATTTGTGTACAGACACTAACACTGGACCTAAGAACTGGGAAAGTGACTGTAAATCGGGGCCTTGACAATAAAATTTTAGGAAACGGTTTCTCGTATTCTGTGCGGGAAACCATAATTGTTTCCTTTCCTGTGCCCTAGACAACTTCACATACAATAGGAAGAAAAACGGACTACCTTCATAAAATGAGGGGCGAAATTTTCATTCTTTTGTTAAAAGAGGAGTTAATTCCTTAGTTGGACCCAAATTCTACAAATGTGATTTAGAGTGTCTTCTATCTTAACACACAGAATAAGAAAACCCTAACACCAAATTCAAAGAACGAAACGATGAAAATTTGTAACATATCATCTACATAACAACATATTTAATTAAATTTACAAGTACCCTGATATAACAGACATGAATTCTTGACAAGCAGAAGTACTATATTCTTGAGATCTTAACAGCCGTGAATGTTTATATTGTGGTCTTCTGTTTTATGACAACTTACAAGAATTTAAATAGATTAACAACCTTAATAATCTTAACAACCTTACAGGTTGCACAAAAAGCGGGGAATTTCTTTTGAAACATAAATCACATATAATATAATTTTATTAGACTTGTCTCAGTGCTAACCATAGTCACTTCTTTTTCCTGTAGTTTGTGGCTTTATATTGACGGTTGTGGTCAGTTGAAATTCTGTAACGTTCTTAAAATCTTCGAATTGAATTTAAATGGTAAATAGATGTTAAATACAACTTGAGAACTCTGGTGTGAAGTACTTCTCAATTTGTTGTATTTTTACTCGCCAGCTGCAGAAGTAAGAATGTCCAGAGCTACAACAGTTTGCATTGTTTTTGCCGTTGTTACTCTGTTCAAAATATTGCCGGATTTTTTCAAAGCTTATTTCAGTCCATTTAACAGTAACTTTTTCTTAGAATTCAGGGTACTCGTTTTTAGTTCTACTTTGGACATTAAGCATATCTTCCAGTGTTACTTTTACGGTTTTCTCCACAGTCATTTCCACAAAATATCAGAACACTCGATTTTCCTTCAGTCATTTTCTTCTTAGGCAATGATTAGAACTCCTCAAGAAATTTACCTGGGATGACATATTGAACGCAAAATGTGAGAGTAGAGTAACATTGTACTGTATCGAATATAATTTAATTCTTTTAGGTACATTTGTATCACCAAATTCTTTGGCGAATATTGGGTATCAGGTTACGTCCTACACCGAAGGTCACATTTTTAATATAATAGAGAATTCTTTTTCGCAACCTTCCATGGGCGCTAAGCGAAGGTACCCCAATATAGGTGTGTGGGACTATATCGATATTGGACTGTGTTGTTATCAATAAGAAATGCTATGGAGATAAGTTAAATTGTAATGAATTTAAATACATATATTCTGTGCCCCATAAATTCACACAAATCTTTTGCATTTAAAATCACAGTCCCTCTTATCGCCTACCTGCAGCTCACAAAAGTGTCATAATTTTCAAATCGTGGTTCAATAATTCTCTGTGAGTTCTGATTTTGTTTTGGCGGTAAGTATTTACATTAGCGTCTTCTGGGGCGTCGTGTCGGGTAATTAGAGGCGTTCTTTAATCTATCCTTAGGATAGAGGTAAGGATTTGTTCCGAAACATTGGTACCTGTCCACCAGATAGCTGTCACATCATAAAAAATCGTAACGTTATTAAATATCATTTGACTCATCATTCACAATTGATTAATAAACATTTCCACGATTAAAAGTCCCCTTTATCTCACCTAATTTACGCACTACAGGGTCAGAAGCTTCTACTTTCAAATAAGATAAATTATTGTGTTCGGTGTCAATCTTTAACGAACAGGAAACCAACTTCAAGGCATGACCAGATACCTGACTGGAACTCCGTTATAGGAGATAGGACCGACCGTGGCAAATAAGTTGATGGTTCAGTCCGTTCGACAAAAAGTGATGATGAGTTTGGAGAATGAAGATTGTTTTCGTCACTTCTTCTGTCACGCTATTGCGCGAGATAACGAGTCCTCTCTGGCGAACAAACGTATTTCTTTCATGCTGAAAACACCTGTGAGAAATCGTGGTGTATAACACTATCTTCAGAACTCAAGATTCGCCATATTTTCTCCGCCTGCATAACCTTAGTTTTTCTATGCTGTTTATTGCCTTCCACTCTTCTCTTATATTTTCATTTCTGTATTATTTAATTTTTTTCTTTCTGTTTTCTATTCTTCCTCTTTTCTTCACTTCCTGTTCCTCCCATGTCTTCTTTATTTCTCTCTTCCTTCTTTCTTTCTTTCTTTAATTGCTTTAAGCTTCCTGTCGTTCTTCGATTTTTCATTTCTTCCCTCTTATTTTCTTTTTTTTCCCCCTTTCTTCCCTTTATCTTCTCTTTTCTTCCCTTCTTGTATCTGCTTCCTTTTTCCTCTTGACATGGTGTTTTCTCTCACTATCTTTTTCTGTGTCTCATTTCTTGCTTTCTATATTTCAAATTTATTATATAATAGTATCCATAATTGTAATACTTTTGCCGTTACAGGAAGTAAAGCCAAATCTCTCGGTGTCGTTGTGATAGGCTTATCTGGTAAACAACACTTTTACCGTTGGCGATATTAATATCACAGAGTTGGAAAACGAGGACGATATGTTTCTTTTCATTCGCGTCAATTAAAAATATGTGCATATTACGCAATCCTTCCACAGACGTTCAGGACATTCAGTTTAGGACTTTTGAGGTGATGGGACAATTATCGTTAGATATGTTCGTGAATTAATCCTTTAAACCATAGTTATATCAATGTGTACTATTTGGTTCTGACCTTCAGGAACTGTGAATTTTTTTCCACACGGTTTATGTAATACGTTCCTTGTGCTTCTCGCAACAAAAAGCGAGTTTTATCTAAAGAATAATAACGGCTTGGTCTTGGAAACTTAGATGGGCCCTGTTCATTGTGAGGTACGAAATGAACTTTTAAATATTAAATAATTAATTAATTTTAAATTAATGGAAAAGCAAATGGACATGATCAAGTCCCGGCCGAGTTGATTAAAGGGGAAATAAAATAGCTTAAGAAGGTTATTTAGGAGCTCATTTTAAAGATATGAGAAGAAGAGATCATACCACATGAGTGGAAATGTGGCGTAATATGTCCAGTTCATAAGGAAGGGGACATGATGATATGTGTTAGTTATAGAGCAGTGACACTGCTATGTGCTGCGTATGAAATTCAGGCAAATGTTTTATATCTAAAATTAGTTCCTTTTCGTCATCCGTCACAAGTTAAGCCTTGATAGACCTACTTAGGCCTCGTCTAATAGTCTACTCAAAGGTCTTCCATGTCTTCTTCATCCATTTGATATATAATTCAGTATTATTTTTTTGGCGTCCTGTCGTTTTATTCTTGTTACATGCCGTAGACAATTTTATTTGTTTCTTCGTATTTTCTCGTAAAATATTTCTACTTTCAACTCTTCTAAAAAATTTTTTAGTTAAAAAGAGTGTTCCCCGCTGTTCTTCTGAAAAATTTCATTTCGATCGACTTCAGTCGTTTTTTATCCTTTTTCTCAGTGTCCAAATTTCGCTTCCAATAAAGGTACGAAGAAAGCCAGTGCAATATATATTTTATTCTTCACCAAAGTTGGTTTGAAATTGTCGCTTAGAATTCCCAGTATTTGAGCAAATTTTGTTAGTTTCTGTTGGATACATTTTTCATTTTCATAGGGCATATTTAAAACCCTTTACGTATTGTAAATACTTGTTACCCACAACGAATTTATATCAGACTGGATCTTGCCTTAAAAATGCTATCGTCTCAGATTTTTTCGGTGGTATTTCCTTTCCAAATTGTTTTTTGTGTTGTGTAATGTGAATTACAAGACATAGGAATTATCCTGTAAATTATCCTCTGAATCTACTAGAATGACTTGATTGTCTGCATAAAGCAGAGTGTTTATTTTTGTACTGATTGATAAAGTAATGCTTTTGTGTAAATCTGCTTTCATTTTCTAATTCTTAATTTATGTAATTTTGAGCATCGGATGATAAAGGGCAGCCTTGTCTGACTCTGTAATTAATTATATATTCCTCTGATAACTGATGGTTTATCTTTACTTTAATTTTGTTTCCAGAGTAAATTTCTGTTATATTTTAAAATAATAAATTAGGAATATTTTAGTTGTGTAATATTCAAACAATTTGTCTGTTAAAGCATTCACGTAATCAAGAAATATTATATGATTTTCCAAATTAAACTCTTTTCTTTTTTCTCTAAATAATTTCATATTCACAATGTTTCAGTGTATCTGCCTTTTCGGAATCCATTCTGGCATTACAAAAGAAACTTTTCTGCTTGTGCTTTCAATTTTTCATTTAAAATGTTACTATATAGTTTGTAGCATGCATTAAGTCGGCTAATTCCTCTATTGTTTTTCACTTTTCTTTGCCTCATTTAGGTGTGATAATACTGTTTTTTCATTCTTTGGGCATTTCTCCCATCGTATAAATGTTATGAAAAAAAAAGAATGTTCTGTCAAGAAATGAGTCTCCTGCATATCTATAAAGTTCATAATTCAAGTTATCTTTGCCAGGTTTTTTTCCATTCTTTTTTTCTTTTTAGTGTTTCTTTCAGTTCTTCCATTTTTAAGATTCCATCGTCAAAATTTTCTGTATTCCAATTATTTCGTTGAAGAGAATTGTTATTCCATAATCCCTTATAATAATGTAAAAATATTTATTTACTTGGACCAGGGTTTATAATTGCTGATTCTTAATATAATTGTCTATGTGCTTTAGTATTTTAAATATCTTTGGTTTTATTCTGTATATGTCAGATTCTAAGTGTGATATAGTGTCCTTAGGATTTGCGATGTATTTTATGATTTGTCTTTTAGCAATGATTCTTCTAACTTTATATTCAATCTCATTGCCTACGGTCTTTTTTGAAGATACTTTTTGCATTCCAAATTTTTGTTGTACAATTAATTTTAATCTTCATTCCATGTTTATAATTGTTTCTCCATTGTAAATGTTTTGAATTTTCCAAAACTTTCATCTGCTGCCTGTGATATTATGGTTTTGATATCCTTCCTTTCCCAAACATTATCGCTTCTTTCTGGAATTTATTGTAGTTTCTGTTAAACTCTTTGTTTGAATAGCTATCGTATACTTTCGTCATTGAGTAATCTAATTTTATAAAGACGTATAATTCTCTTTTCGTGTAGTGTTTTTTGTTAAATGTAACCATTTTGGTGTGAGTACTAATTTAGCCAAAATCAAGAAGTAATCTGAACTAATATCACTTCCTCTGTAAATTCGCACTTCTAAGAATAGTTCTGATAACTTCCTATTTGTATAAAATAGTCTATAACTGTTCCGGAATTGCGAGCTGGCCATGTGTTTGTATATTTTTGTGTTTATAGATTGAGCTCATTATTTTCATGTTGTTATATGTGGCAAAACCTGTATGTGGCAAAACTGGTATTTGAAACTTGTTCCATGATTCCTACAATATTATGGATTGCAGAATTTCCTATTCTAGAGTTCGGGTCACCTGCGAGTGAGATGTAATCATTTTTGTTAGTTTTGTTTAATATTTCCTGTAACTGGTTACGAAAGTCTTAGTTTTTTCAACTCTTCCTTCTTCTGGGGTGTATAGTCTATTAATTAGTTTTACCTCAGTTATTCTTTCCCTCGAGTTTGTGCACGTAATAATGGTGTGTTTGACTGATTATTAATCCAAATCATTACATCCGCTTGTGTTTGCCTACTTCTGTTTACACCGCTATATATTACTATGCAATAAATTGTTTCCATTGTGCCCTTCATTTTCCATTTTGATTCTCTTCGTGTTACTATTTTAATTTTTTTCTCATTCAATATACTTCCCACTTCTTCTTTGTGAGCTGTTCGCCTTACATTCCATATTGCATATTTGATTATATTTTTCTTCTTCTACGGTCGCTTAATCGTTTTCTTGCCATAGTCAGTCGTCAAGTTTGCAGTCCTCTTTTCCTCATATTGGGGCTTGGGAGCCGTACTTAATTCGCTACAGCGGGTTACTAGCCTACCACTAGGTAATCCAGTGGTAGCCTTGTCACCTTTCAGCCTCTCGAGAGACGTGTTCTGCAGAATTTTCTCTGCGGAAGATTAAACAGTTTTACCGCTGTGACTCGGTCCCCAGCACCTCCTTAACTGAAGCAAGTTGCACCACGGGCAGATGAGGATGGGGTTTGGGTAGGAGAGGTTACTGAATGTACTTCAGTGCCCCTTGTCACCCATATTCAAAATATGCTCAATATTTTTTTTAAATTTAAGATGATATGTCAAAAAATTAAGGAAAACTTAGGCCTTCATAGAGATGAAATTTCTTATAGTGGTCTTCTGACTTGTAACACCACGTAGTCTGGCATGTGGTAGAGTGAAAACGGAATGTGATGGCACACGCGCAGAAACCAGATTCGGTCTTCCAGCGAAACGGACGAGTCCATTTATATCGGCGGGGGTATCAGTTCAGTCGAGTACCGGCTTTCTTGGAGTGCGAGTCAAGCTGAAGACTGCTGGCTACCCACTCCATTCGCCTCTTTCCCCTTCACTTCTCCTCCCGTGCGTCGCCGTATGCCACCAGATACCGTTTCCACTCTAATATATGTTGCAGAGACATTCACTGTTTCGTTTAATTCAGGAAACTGGAGCTGTATATTTCTCCGGAGCGGTATTAGGTACCTACCAATTTATTGAATAATTCAGAGAAACGCAGCAGGAAAGTTAATGGAAACCCATGATTCATTACACATACGTATAGGCTTACAAGTAAGCCAATATGATGTTTATTCACCGAAAGAAAGTATATTGGCACTGTAAAGAAAATTGGCGTGAAGTAGCGCCTGCAGTGATGAAAAAGGTATACAAGTTTCACTCAGAATTCTTCAAGAATAGAAACCACACGGCAGACCTAAGCGTACATGCGAGTATAATAATAAAAATGGTTATTAAAAATAGAATGAAGGGGTGAGGACAGGATTCATTTGTGGGCTTTTGTAAGAAGCTAGTTTTATTTAACCTTTCATAAAATGCGAGAAATTTTTAAATAGCCAAATGTGACGTTTCAAGAGGGATTGTGCAAAAAGAAGTCAACTGTACTTTTAATGTGCAACTTTTCCCTTCTGCAGTCTAGCTGACCTTGTAATGGTTTTCAGTGCATACGCTTCTACTGTTAATTTGCCTTTGTGCCCAACTAATGCATGTTGGTATGTATGGAGTAGTAGAAGTAAGGCTCCATGGATTCTTAATATCTGCGCCAGACAGAGTAACATCCCAACTTCATATTCGTGCTTTATTTCTGTGGGAAGGTTTACGTAATATAGAACCTGGGTTGGTTGCAGGGTCGATTTGAACACCATGGCAAAAACATGATTTGTGCCTTCGTCGGGAATGCATGCCCAAACACCCGCCCCACAGCAGGCCACTTATATATGTACAGCACAGAACAAAATCTTAACAGTCCAATTTATAGTGATGGAGAAGGTCTTTATAGTCACCAGACTGTACCTACTTAGCATCAGGTCGACTTAAAGAAAAAGTCTTCGTACTCACTTCATTAATTAGAGAGCCATTTCCTCCCCTCTCTTCCCTTCCCACTTCACCAACTTGTTCCCTCCCACCCTCCTGACCCTCTGCCCATTTACGTGATCTGACCTGCAGTTAATGGCATCCCAGGTAGGAGTTGTACTATGTTATACAAAAACATATAATATGTAGTTTGAAGCGACACGTCAGTGACGTGAACCGTGTTAGCAGCAAATGATCTATATCATGTTTTGAAATGAGCAAACCTTTTCCCACGATAGCCATTTCCTGTTTTCAGACAAGTAATAAAGATTTACGGTTTGGAGAATTTATAAATTGTGATGGAAATAAACCTTCACGCATGTCGGTTTCTACCAGTAGCACCTGCTTATTAAAACACTCTGTAATTGGCCCACACAGTACGTATCTGTTTCACAATACCTCGCAATTAATAGCAAGAATTTTCCCAAACAGCGCTAAAAAATTGATTTTAATGGAGGAGCAGCGTGTTTTCGGTAGGGTGGGAACTGAACACTTCAGCTATTTTATCAGAAATTTTGTTTTAGTAAGCTAAAATAATAAACCCTCTAAGCTCTCCGACAAAATTTGAGTTTTTTTACAACTAAATTGTATTGAAACATTGAAATTTCATTTTGTAGTAAGATAACACAAAGTTTGTTGTATTACGGGAGATTATATCCTTTCAAATGTTGCAGCAATAAAATCGGGCCTTTAAACAGTGGTATATAAACGGCCCCTGCGGCGTGGGAATTTCTGTCTTTTGGGGAAAGGGGGGGGGGGAGGCCGTGAAGAACAGAGTGCTGTAATATTGTCTTGAGTTTCTTTGGACTGGATCACATTCCACTGGCAAGCCAGTATTCTGGACGCCTGTTACGAGATCTTGGAGTAAGTTCGCTAGCAATTTTAGGGTCCCTATTATCAACCTGCAGGGCTACCCCCCGACCGATTTTCTACTCCATTGTCTTCAGAGATGCAAGCGCTATATTTATGTTAAAAAATAACGTTTCATTCTCCGTTCGCGCAGCTTCTAATAGCCCGTTTATTCGAAAATTTGTCTTGCATCTAGTTCTTATTAAAAAGATTCACTACGAATGATAGTCTGGTTTATTTTATCTTCCTTTTAAATTACTTGAGAAATTTATCGTACTCGTCTCTTACCGAAAGTGTAATTTTTGGTCTCTAGTGATTAGTTGAGCGAAATTGGCACGAAAACTTTCTTTTTTTTCTGCTCCTACTGCGTCTACTTTTGTGTTACTCACACGGTTAACTATTCTAGAATAAATGTATTTTCCAACAAATGCACTTCATGATACAACATAACACGTATACACTACACTACACTAAACTACACCGAACTGTAGTACACATATCGCACGATATATCAGTACGAGATCGGTTACATCATAGGAATTAAAACCAGATGTTTTGTACACACTACCCATACAAAGAAAATACTGAATTAACAAATGGATTGACTATTCATTAAGGTATAATTTAATAAAACTGATATAAGTGTTGACTGCTCCTAAGGCGACGTACAGTACAATTAACGTATTATCAAAAGACTGTAAATTATTAATAATATCATTTTTATATATTTTATACATTTTATGTATTTTAACAACTAATATTTTAATTAGGCTTATACATATTAACAAAATTTAAATCATTATGTAGGTTCGTGCATCTTTGTTCTAGTAAATCCATGAAGATGGCACCTGGATGCCGAAACAGGTAGGAGTTTTTTTAAGTGTGTTTTATCACAAAGTATACTTGGAAAATATACTGATTGTGTTCACTTTCCTTGTCGTTGATATTAAAGATTAATTTTGAAGGTGGTAGAAGTGAGAATATATCTTGCGTCGCTGCTTTGTTTTCTCGTTGTTAAGATGCGTTTTCACGAACAGGATAAATTTTGTTCGTTATCACTTTTTACAACTGTTATATACAGGATGTTGCTTGTTGCTACTTTGATGGTTCATCTAGTACTCTGGCTAAATGAAGTGAATTGCACTGTTCTGGTGTATTATTTGATGTACCTTTGACTCTCTGTAACATCACTGCTCCAATTGGAGACAGTGAAGATGATATGGCAAATGATTCTATAGGAAATTGAGATGTTTCTTCATTTCTTATTGACTGTGCCTACCCTGATTCGGCAGTCGCAGGAGAGAGTTCTGAATAAAGACCAGGTGTGCAATAACTTTTGCACA
>Ga0123355_10007182_pt1 | contig 16638 bp, 14 predicted proteins | sample TergutEmb28metaG_3_FD_89872 | JGI IMG/M metagenome (GOLD analysis project Ga0123355, IMG submission 89872) | Embiratermes neotenicus P1 segment gut microbial communities from Petit-Saut dam, French Guiana - Emb289 P1 | ecosystem: Host-associated > Arthropoda: Insects > Digestive system > Gut ...
CCCCACTGTATACAACCCACACAAGTCGAGTGTAGCTGCTTACCAATGTTTCTCATTTATCAACCTGAAGATGGCCAATGAAAAGGGCCGAAACATGTAGTTGTTCTTTATGTAATAAATTATGCATATCTATAGCACCATATAGTTGTGTTAGACAGGTATACAAACTCCAATCTAGTTTATTATAAACACAACGGGGATGACGAACCTTATGATTATTGTTGTCTTTCAATTCTATAACACAACGGGATGCCCTCTACAAAAAAAGAAAAAAAAAAGTGATGCTCATACTTTCCGAGACACGATTCCCTTCTAAATAATTCCGACCTCTGCTATCATCACGCCACTGATCGATGCATTACAAGACGCATCTCGTTATTCAGCGTATAAACAACAGGATATCGCAGAAAAAGAGTTTCTGGGAATAACTTATAATGCATAGTTTCCTTCAATGCTTCATTTGGCTGCTGTATGGACAAATTAGCAGAAAATATGAACAACTCGACGAGTTTGCGAACCACTTCTCTGTATTATTTCCACTGGTAGGGCTACAGACTCCGACTACGTTAAATTTGTCGGAAATAACCTGTCAGTTTGCGTCGACGCCGTATTTATAACTATTAACATAAAGCACAGTTTCGTAATAGATTTTAATGTAAATTTTAATATTGTTTTTAAGACAACTCACTAGTGCATCGGTTTCGGTCGTTCTGACGACCATCATCAGGGTGTCTTGAAGAATACTAATTAAACCTACAACAAACTGCTAATCTGTGTAGGTGAAACCACTTGGCGTAATGGTTAATGTCTTAGGTACTCCCTGTTATAATACAAAGTTGGTTTGTATATTGATAAATCAGTTAAAATTCAAAGTAATTTTAGAACAGGTAAAACAGAGTGCATACAAGCTTCATTCAACAACACAAACACTTCGTCTTTTACATGTTTTAACAATATTTTGAATTTTAGCTATATTAACAAAATATAAACCAACTTTGTATTATAACAGGGAGTTTCTAAGATATTAACAATTACACCAAGTGGTTTCACCTATACAGATTAACAATTTATTGCACGTTTTATTAGTATTCATTAAGACACCTCATGATGGTAGTGAGCACGTCCGAAACATGTTGGTGATTAGCAATATAAAATAAAATACCTTTATCAAAATGCATGCTTTGTTTTTCTGTATATTATAAATGAATGCACATGTTTGGAACATATTAAAAAAAATACTTCGTAACTTTGACTACGTTCGTAATATACCGATTTTTGTTCACATCAGGCATAAGGACACTTAAATGAAGACCTATTTACGTTTATGATCTATCGTCGTGATTTGCCTTTATAAGTGATATAAACTGTGATATTTATGAGATACACACCAAGACTGAAGGAAACACTTTTGATAAATGAGACAGACTGTTTCTGTTCATGAGGTGCGTGTTGGGGTTCAAGAAACAGAGCATCGAGCATCGAATACGATAGAATCTAGGGACAATAAGACAACAAACGCGCCAGAACGCGACATTTCCAAACTTGTTTTATTTCATGATTCTTCACTTTACTACCTGCCGTGTCCCCGTCCCCTCCCCCCACTCCACCCCCCGCCGATGCCCAAAACTGTTGACACTGTGTTTTATTAACAAGGTGTGTTGGTTACCGCCAATGGCATGACCTTCATAACCAGTTGCTGGAACGTTTAGTGACAACCATAACTGCAGGTAGCATATAACACTCTATCAGGTGTACTGTACCTCTCGCGTGCACTCTTGGAAGCCGGCTCTATACTTGTTGAGGACGGCCGAACCCAGAGCTCTCTGTCGCTGAAGATGTCGAACTGTCAGCTCCAGGATATCCGCCTTTTCCAGTTTGGAGTGTTTTGTGTTCTGCTGCAACACATAGTTTGGTTAGTCTGCCAATGTGCATGTCTGTGCTTACACATAACAGTGATATTGAAAATACGGCCAGTTGTTCCCTTGAGCACTTTTCAGTTCTCCCCGACAGCATCGTCACGATAATTTGAAAACTGCCGAGGCTGTGTGCTGTAGGAGAGTAACTGGACACGTGCTCGAAGGTCAGGTTTTTATTCCTGGAAGAGGCAGAAATGTTTCTCTTCACCACTGTGACTAGACCGTCTCCAGAACCCACCCAGCGTCTTATCCAGTAGGCGCCTTGGACTGTTTCTCCTTGGGTAAAGTGGCTGGGGCCTGAGGTTGATCATTCACCTCCACATTCATGTCGTTCTGCGTAACCGAGCACGTACAATTTACTTGTTAACTCATCCTGGACTATTGGAACTAAAGAACTATTACCCCATGATCCATTTCAGCTTTATAGGTTATTTTTTTCTTGTAACAGACTTGAAATTTTTCTTACACGGATGATATTTATAAACCAGTTACCGTGACAACGGTCAATTTTGAAGGCAACAGAAGATCAATTAATACATCCGTTTCCTATCTAAGCGGATGTAGGAAGCCGATCTGGAGTGAGCTTACCTCTAGCCTAGCCGAGTCAAGGATCAGGGTCTTCAGCACGGCCAGGGACTGGTTGATCCTTGCACGCCGCCTCTTCTCCATCAGGGGTTTGTTCGCCTGCAACCGAACTGTAGCTTCACAGTCTGCTTCACTCATCATGACATATGTCGCTAGTGTTCCAAGTTGGAATTACTGCAGTTGTATGATCTTTCACCTAATTTTATCACAGTCGCTACCGGCAGTGCTCCATCAGCTAGAAGATTTTGGAATGGAAGCTTTTGTGCTTTGTCACATAAAGCTTGTGTCTGTCATGGTGACTGTTCTGGTTGTTAACGAAAAGAAATTAATTTTTAGGCTTACGCAGCGTTGCAGTTGAGGTCTCCGTTCTTCAGGGTTGTGGAATCGCGTCACTGAGTGTCTGGTGTCAGACATGTCGGGACAGCATGATGGTCTTACCTCCAAAGGTCGAAATGTACGAGAAGAAACATCGGGCACCAGTCACCCACTGACGAAGGTGTCACTTCCCTGAACGGATACGGAGACGCAAGAAGTTTCTCAAGTTTTCTACGACTGTTTTGTATAGACTGCTTAATAACACTAACTTTTCTCACCGGATGATTGGGAATTGTACATGGAAGCGGTCGTAGCCTATTCCCACGTAATATTACGGTAATTGCGTGAGAGGATAAAAGGAAGACACGAATTGTTTATTTCAAAGTAATTGTCCCCCAGATTTAAACCAAAGATGTTGGTGAGCAGGATTTGCATCGCTAGAAACAACAAAGAAAAATGTCTACTAGAGGCACAAGCCACTCACGTGACGCCTTTCGGTGTCCAGAAGGAGAGCATGTTGAAGTTTTGGTAACCGAGCGACCAAGCCGGTAATGTCGTACTCAGTTGCTCACATCTTCAGGATTTAAAATACGTATCCCTAAGCTGTACTTTCATATTTCCCTCCCTTTTCCTTCTCAGTCTTCCACGCAGGAATTTTCCAAGATCTGCCTCAGCTACAGTTTGTATGTATTTATTATCCTCCAATTCTAGCTGCATGGACATCCTACCATAGTCTCCTGCATTCCACTGTCCTAACAACACCAGGTGACCTAAATAAATCACGCGTTTCCGTGTTATATTATACCCATCTACCTACATGTCCGGGGACCGCGGTAGAACAGTGGTTAAGGCGCTGTGCTACCAATCGGAAGGTCGCTGGTTCGATTCCAGATGGTGTCATTGGAATTTTTCATTGACATAATCCTTCCGATCACACTAGGACCCTGGGGTCGACTCAACCTCTAACAGAAATGAGTACCAGGAGTATTTCCTGGAGGTTAAAAGCGGCCGGTGCGTAAGGCTTACAACCTTACCACCATCCTGGGCCATTGTCACGTAATCTGGGAACCTTAACTTCCTGAAACCCTCTGGGCACCTCGGGCCTGTAATGGGACTGATTTACCCTTTTTTTTAACCTACACATCCAGCACATTACATCTTCCTGCATTTCACTATTGTAACAACGTAAAATGTCCTGTATAAATTACACGGTTCCTCGTTATGTGATATCCATGCCATCTACGTACACATCCCATCGTAACCTCCTATGTTTCACTGCCGTTACAATACTAGATGAGCTGCATAAATCACAATGTTCATTGTTATGTAATGCGAGTTTATGGCCTACTTCATCCTCCGTAGGTTGAAATATTTCCAAAGAAAACTTTCAGGCTCTTGCAATTTACCAATCTTAAAGCGTCCTAACGATTTTCATTACACTTAGACACATTACACCAGGTTTAAACACTTCGTGCGTCCTGGGAGGTTCCGAGCAGACCACAAAGTTCCAGAAACTGGATTGGTTTCCGTCCTCGGGTTAAAAAATCCTGAAGACAGAAATATCCATTTTGGATTATCTGACAAGTGACAACGTGCAGAAACCCAGTAACATATTTTCATTCTACGCGGCTTGCTCTTCTATCACGAAGATGGGGATGACGGCAGCAGATCAGTAACACGCACTGGTACCTCTCAAACAAAATACGAGGCGTCACTTCCGAGAAGACAATTATTTAATCGGCGAAGTTGTTGTGTATATAGGCGCGCGCGAGTGTGTGTAGGTGTGTACAGCCAAACCCCGATAGAGCGTCACTGTTTACTGTAGTTTGTGACGTCATATGAAGGATGACGGTAAATCGAGGGTGGTGGTAAATCTCAATACTATACAACAGGGAATTTCTGTTACAGATTTTCATGGGTGCTAAATGAGGGTGGCGCTATATTAGGTTTTGGAGGGAGATATGTATATATATATATATATATATATATCCTAGTCACGTGCCCCAACTTTGCTCAGGCAGGCATCGAGTCACTTTGTTTACTGTAGTTTGTGGCGTCATAGTTAGGATGACGGTAAATTGAGGGTGCTGTTAAATCTAAATAATATGTATAGGGAATTTCTGTTACAGTCTTTCATGGGCGCTAAATGAGGGTGTCGCTACATCAGGGCTTGGCTATATATATATATATATATATATATATATATTCTAGTCACGTGCCCCGACTTTGTTCAGGCACGCATTTAATCACTCTCAACCAACATTTACAACGTGTAGCAAATTTGCAAGTATTTTAAAACGTATATACCTATTTTCATATACTTCACATTTTTATTATTAAATTTAAAATAAAATTTCAAAAATACTTTCTTAAATACATCGCCTGTAATTTTTAAATTTGGAGCTCAAATAAATAATTTATTTGCATTTCCTACTCTTGCACAACCAACTACAGCTCCCCGCGTGCAAGCAGGGATTTCGTAGTTGAAGACCAACAGTTTTGAATGACTGCCCATGAGCTTTATTGATGCTCATACCAAAGTTAATGTCGTTGAAAATTATTTTGTTTGTTTGACAGAGAGAGAGCGAGAAAGAACATTATGCCGTATTATGTAACTATAGAGCAACGAAGTCAGTCAAACGCAACACTTTACTGTAAACAAAATTATATTACTTAAATTAAGTCCCTACATGTTCCATCGCGTACTAAGGCCATTCTCGTGCGAGATTTACACAAAACAAATTAATACAAAATAAGTATTTAGTATTAATGTCGCCTGAAGATGGTCCTATTATGGGGCTGAAACATGTAGCGACTTAATGTAAATAATATAATTTTGCTTACAATTTTGTGTGGTGTTTGATTATGTTTGTTACTGTGTAACTGAATTTTTATTTAAATGGATATTCCCGATGTTATAGTAGGTGTGCTTGGAATGAATACATTCTTTTCTATTATCTTACTACTTGTCAGCAGTTCATGTGGATTCGGTGAAAGGTGAGCAGTAAACAGCAGAAATTGAGACAGACTGGATGGTACGAAATACATTAATAACAAAAAAGGTAAATCATTCCCATTACAGGCCCGAGGTGCCCGGAGGGTTAAAGGAAGTTAAGGTTCCCAGATTACGTGACATCCCAGGATGGTGGTAAGGTTGTCAGACTTACGCACCGGCCGCTTTTAACCTCCAGGAAATGCTCCTGGTACTCATTTATGTTAAAGGCTGTGTCGACCCCAGGGCCATAGCGCGATCGGAAGGATTATGTCAATGAAAAATTCCAATGGCACCATGTGGAATCGAACCAGCGACCTTCCGATTTGTAGCGCAGCACCTTAACCACTGTGATACCGCGGTCCCCACATTAATAACAGGGAGCCGGAGTATTTCAGTCATTACCGTGCCTATAATACGCGCTAATGTCGGTAGAATCGCGGTTCCATAATCTGCAGGGACAGAGAAATTCTTCTTCCCTGCTGCGTCCTCATCCGCCCTGGGATCCCCAGCCCAACCCCTCGTTTCCAGTGGTTTTTTGGGTCTCTTCATTGAGGGTACAGCGATCGGAGCCTGAACCGCTGTGTAGTATCAAGGTTAAGAATGTTGTAGGTGTACCTTCGCTCCCCTATGTTTCCGAATGGCTTGGTTATTAATTTAGCCCAAGGGCAATTTATCAGAGAGGGCTTTGCCTGTTCCTCTTCTGCCAGTCACGAAGTTAAACCAACAAGTAACTTTTTTTTTTTACCGTTGTACCGTGCATTTTGATATCTACAAAGTTCATACACCAACAAATGCACTCTTTATTAAAGTTGATAAAGTTTTAAAATTTACATTAAAATCACTTTGACTTGCTCCTACATGTTTCGGTCTACGACCGTCATCAGGGAGCCTTCATTAGAGCCTAGCTAAAGCTATATTTAGGTTAAAATTCAGTAAAAAATTACGTCGTTATATGTTATGCGGTGGACATGTTATGCGGTGGTGTGGCAGCGTGTCATAGGTATGGTGTGTGTACTGTTCGTTGTGTTGAGTGCGACTCTCGCACTCAACACAACGAACAGTTGAGTGCAACTGTCGCACTGAACTGTTCGCTGTGTTGAGTGCCACCGCACTCCACACAGCGAACAGTACACACACCATACCTATGACATGCTGCCACACCACCGCACAACATATAACGACGTAATTTTTTGCCGAATTTTAACCTAAATATAACTTTAGCTAGGCTCTAATGAATGCTCCCTGATGATGGTCGTAGATCGAAACATGTAGGAGCAAGTCAGAGTGATTTTAATGTAAATTTTAAAACTTTATCAACTTTAATAAAGAGTGCATTTGTTGGTGTACAACAAGTAACCTATTTCGACCTCAAAATTTAAGTCAGCTTGAGGGTCTTTCGGGTTTTCTGCTCCTGTGCGCTTAACTGCGTTGGCGCACAAAATTCAATAAAACTGTCAGCAACTGGAGCGTGAAGTAGCTTGCTGGAGGAACGTAACAGCACACTTTTCTTGAGCGCCACTATTAGTTTCGACATTTTTTCGTGGATGTCTCCAACATGAATCACTGCATTTTTTTAAAAATATACTTGAAGAACAAACAAAAGGATAAAAATTTTTGAAAATTATTATACCAAAAATTGTGCAAAGCTTCTCATGGGAGTCTACGAGTTTTGTTGGAAACATTTTCCCCTATGGCGTATATTTATCAGAACATTGCAAGGATAAGTAATATGTGCACTCTTGGTCAGATATGTTAAACAGTTTTGCTGCTGTCAATCCTCCGAGCCTTTGCAGAGACCAGCTCTTTGCAAACATATACATAACTGTGAGATTTGAGGCTTTCAGCGCGGTAAGATTCATATTTTGTTCATTTGCGTTATGGCTCCGCATAATCTCGCGATCTCAATATTCCTCTTCCCTTACCCGATCTAACACTTCTGCAGCGTAGGATTCTGACTACAATAAGTGTCTTATCCGGTAGGTCAGACCAGAGGTTCTGAACCGCCGGCATCACGGCAGATATGTGATGCGTAGATTGACAAAAACAGAGAAGGAGTGTAGGAAGGCAGCAACTTAATTGCGTACTTCCTACTAGTTATGTGCCTAAAAAATAGAATCTGTTGAACATAGGACACCTGCTTACCCAATAAGACATGCGTAAAACTAACAAGTTTGGAAATGTCCGCAGGGCCGAGCACGCCGGAAGTGTTCTGTCTGTTATTGTCGCCATTATTCTTGCGTACTTTAAATTCATTCCAAAATCAGTGGCTACTTTTATTTTTATTTTTTTTTTTTTTGCTTTGCTTAGGACGATGTATTATGTTTATATTTTCAGCTGTTTCTTCGACCTGTCTGGCTAATCTCGTACATTTGTCGTTAACGTCTATATGTCGTATTTTTTGTACTTTTCTCGTACACGGTAAGATGTCTTTCTTGTTCTTCTGTCGTAAACAGGTGGCTATCGTGTTTCCAGTACCTGTCTCGTGAAATTTAAGATGTGTTTAGATCGTCAGTTCTTTCTTAGACGTAAGTTCTTACCTCACAGAGAACAAAGCCTCTCTCCATTATAAGGATGAATTCACATACGCTTCCCGGTATTGAAGAAAATCAGGACTTTTGACAACTTATAGAAAAAATGAAACATTAGAAATTGCATGAAAATCCGTCTGATCAAAGTGACGTTTTTGTGTGTAGAGAGACGGACTGACGTACAGGCATGACGAGGCTAGTGGTCGCTGTTTGCAACTACTGTGAGAAGGTCCCTAAAAATGAAGTTATTTTGGAAATGGGTACCAGAAATTTTACTCTAAGACGAAAGGTTACTTGAAGTGTCACTTTCAGACCAAGGGATCCGTGACGTTCACTGTGAGACGAAGATACGCACGTATGTGTGAAGTAGCACTGCGAGACCAAGCAACACGTGCAGTTTCATTGTGAGCCAAACATTACGTGAAGATGCATTCAAGAGGTGCGTGAATTTTCACTCTCGGGCCAAGATGTGCATGAAGCTTCAGTCTCACGAAGGGATACGTGAAGTTTTGGTCTGAGACAAAAGAGTAGGCCTACATACCAACCCAGAGAACAAAGGGATGTGTGAAGTTCCACTGCCAGACAAGAGGATGCATGAAATTGCACTTCGAGACCAAGGAATGTGCGAAGTTTGACGGATAAGTGAAGTTTCGCTCTGAGACCAAGGGGCACGTGAAGTTTCCCTTTCAGATGAAGCAACAGTGAAATTTGACTCTGAAATTCAGAAAGACGTCAACAGAAAAAAGAAACGTTGATAAAATGATGTGGCCAACAGTGCTTGAAGATTGGCCTCCACTCCCTTGTATGCAGTCGCAGTCTAGTGTTTAGATAGAGGGATACCGTACTGTACACTGTACACACTGTACACTGTACACAGCGTACACTGTACACAGCGTACACTGTACACTGGTTCTAACGGCTCATGCATAGTGTCAGCAGACCGCCTTATAACTGTCCAAAATATCTAGTCATACTGATGAATCAGACGTCAAGTCATTTTCGCGGTTTCTTTCAGTTATTCCAGGCGAGTACTGGATAGGACTCTCTTCCACATTCGAAGAAGTTTATTATCCAAAAACAGCCTTAGGTAAACGCATTTTTACAGTAAGATAGCGAAATGCATTAAAGTAGTGGGGACACTGGCATCATTAATTTTAAGCGGATTCACTTTTAACAATGTTTCCTCAATTGTGGACGTTATTCAGGACGCGTGTACACCTTAATCTAAGGACGGCGGACAACGAGAGCCAGGCAACGCAACCAGTGCGACTCCGATATGATAGGTGAAAGTGGTGAAAATTCTGTATGAACTTCTTGTTTGTCACATCCAATTACTTGCTCAGCCCATCGCAATGCAGTGGGCCGTAAACATCGAGACGTTATTTTTCTGGCTTGTATATCAGGCGACTGTTATGATGTTTTGTGCTCTTCCTCGCTACGTACGGGCAATTGGCGGGAAAGTAACTCAACGCGAAATTAGGCCATGATCGCTTTTTCTTACACCGTCTGCAGTTGATCGCAATAATGCGCTCGACGTTACAGATTCTAAGGTACTGCAAACATTATGGAATTAATTACAGATACAACAAATAAAACTCCGTGTTTATCTTTCCTCAGCTCACTACGCCTACTGAACGTACACCAGGACAAATTTGAAACAGCTATTATCTTCTCTGGCTCAAAGGCTGCAATACTACCTGCGGGATCAACAGAAACTAAGAAATCAACAGAAGACAGAGACTCTCAGGACCTAATACGACAAATTGCACTGCAGTGGATACCAGGACACTGTCAAATCGCAGGGAACAAACAAGCTGATATACTGGCTAAGAAGGGAGCCAAAATTACACAAACACATATTAGAGAAACATCCTGCCACTCTATTAAACTACATTTAAAACAGGTGTTCCAAAGTGTATACAGACATGAAGTAGAGACAAGACTATTCCATAAACCGTGGAAACAAGAAACAGCCAAAATACCAGACTGGCCTAGAAGAAAGGCAGTTGCAGAATTTCGACTGTGCGTTGGGCATGATTGCTTGGGTACACATCTTCACCGCACTGGAATCCGCCCTGACCCCTACTGCATGCTATGCAGCCTCCGCGAACCCATAGACAGAAACCACCTAGGACAATGTACCGCACTACTTAACAGGACAGAGTGTGAGCGATACTGGGAGGCCAGGACAAAAATGATGGAAAATTGACTTTGTCTTTTTACTATTACTATTTTTGTGACTACTTCTTATCATTAGGACTTTCATGTTTACTTTGAATGTTTTTAGTATCTACACTGTAATTTTAACGTTTTACTTTTATTGGTCGCATAGGTCAATGATAAACAGTCCATGTACCTGCCATTAGGAAAATATTTCCTCAGCTCTTCGCACTCTAGAAATTTTAGTCTTGTAATATGAACAGGAAGGTTGTGTGGGATGTGATGCTGTGCAGTTTGGTAAACAAACGCCATTGTTTCGGAGGAATCGGCCGCCTTCGTCTTCAGAATGTGCACATAAGTATGAAGTTGAAGGCGGCAGGTTTATCAGCAACGTTGCTGTCTTTCCACAAAACGTCAAAGCGTCACATCACAGTAGACAGTTGTTTTAATACCGCCGTGAGAACCTCAAATCTGGCTTTGTTACGTTAGATTTGTAGAGAGGGCTCATTCACCAGCCACCGATTTTACTCGGACTTACGGAATATGTTGAATCGATAGGAAAAGTAAGTAAAATCATCCACTTCGAGTACCGCCGGTGAGAGTTAAGAAAGAACCAGGCTGACGATATGCAGAACGAGTGCCACGGGCACCTGACCGTGTCTTCAGGCAGTGTGCCAAAGTGACTACGTGTGAATTAATCAAACTGCGTTGTGCTAATAATTTATATAGAAGTGTTGTACAAACGGTAGGTACCCCATTCGAACCGCGGCTGTCTTCACTGACATATTTCGTGGCGACAGTACATCAGATACGTCACAACAACTTCCGCCAAGTCTTTCCAATTATCCTCTTATCTTGATAGACGGTACATAATTTTGTGATGTAGAAACGTGAAACCACCTTGGGATAAATACTGTTATTTTCTTGAGCATGATAGTGACAGATTTGGGACCTTAGAGAGGCAAAGTTACAAGGGACCGGGGAGGAGCTGCGTACTTCATATCCTTTATCAAAATATTCTTAAGGTGACCAAATAAAGGAGGATGAAATGGGTACGAAATGTAGCACGCAGAAGTGAAATGGGAAATGCGCACGAAATGTTGACTGGCTAAAATTAATATGGGTCCCGAGACTCACTCTGCGCCCGTCCGACGACCTGCTGCCCACCAAACTGCCACTGTTGCCACTGCTTCTGCTGCTGTTTTTGTTGTTGCTGCTGCTGCTGACAAGTCTTGCTGTCATAGCTTCTCAGATTGTTTGAGAAATCGAGAGTCACGTTGGAAAATAAATTATCATTTCACACGCAAATTCTGGTTACTTGGTGCAGTCACAGCTAATAAATCGAGAAAGATTTTTGATATGCCGCAAACGTGTAACACTGCAGTCGCGTCACCTCATTCCGATAGTCTTTGTTGCACACATGAAAGAGCGCGCTGCCGTGACCGCTGGGAGAGAGCGCTCGTGCCGCACTGTGAGAAACAGCCCGGCCGGCCGCCACCTCATCTCGCAGCGCAGGGGCAGGGGAATAGAACGAGACATAAAAAGCCGAGAGAAACCGACGAAGACACGAAACGAAACGGACACGCCGAGATATGAAACGACGAGAAACAGACTTACGTAAATACAAGGCTATGAGAAGCCGACAGATCGAGATATGAAGAAACTAGAAACAGACCCAGAAGAGATGCGACGAGAAACGGTAGGACCGAGACATGCAGCGACGAGAAACGGTAGGACCGAGACATGCAGCGACGAGAAACGGTAGGACCGAGACATGCAGCGACGAGAAACAGACCGAGGCAGGAAGCGAAGATAAGCTGTGAGATCGAGAAATGAAACGAGAAACAGAATTACTGAAATGTGAAAATGTGAGAAGACAGACCGAGATTTGTAGGGACGGGAACAGACGGGCCGAGAGATGAAGTGACAGAAAACATACCGAGGCAGGAAACGACGAGAAGCGGACAAGAGACAGAAATCGACGGGAAACAGAAAGAGACGCGAATTTCCGAGTAGCAGACGGGCCGAGACATAGGCCTACCTGAGGAGATTCAGGCGGACCGAGATATGAAGTGACGAGATACAGACACAACGAGACAGAGCCGACAACGTCCGTGATGTGAAACACAAATATCAACGATTTTAATTGGAAGTCTAGTGCAGTTTTAATTTCAGTGCACGTAGTTAGGTTAGCTGGATGAACAGTCGGCACACCCCCGGTAAAAACTTGTCTAGAAAATGTGAAAATATTTACATGCAGCAAGAAGTTTTATGCCCTCTTGCATTTCGGAATTGGCTCTTAAATATTACCCAGTTTGTGTCCTATAAATTGTGAGACGTAAGTGTGCTGCTCACAGACTCGGTGTTGGGTACACATTATACTACACTACTCTTATACATTCGGTGCGCCTGTGAAATGGAAACGGACTGTAATTTCTGGGAGGCAGGAACTGAATTTTAAATACCTTTAAGAACGGCTTCAGGCTACTGTATTCGGAAAGAGGCCTCGTCATTTAACGAGAGGGACAGGAGAGCGCCGTGACCATAGGCAACTTATACGACGAGTGAGCATTGCGGAAAATAGAGCCAGTCTCAGAGGAATGCAGTTGAACGTACCCCGTTGTTCGTAAGTTCGCAATCACGGTGATTCGCTATTTTATTTCCATCCTTTGACCTAGCGTCTGTAAAGCGAAGACAAAGAACATTTGGCTTCATCTCTGGGGGGGGGGGAAACAGATGTTAAGCGACTTTGGATTAGGCGGTATACTAGGGCTTCACGGCAGAAATTGCTTTAGGTACAGTATCACCTTCAACAAACAAACTAACCAACCTAATGACTAATAAGCTCTTGCCTCAAAAGTTGATAATCACGCAACCATTTAACAACTTTCCACCCTAACATCAAGGCTACATTCTTCTGAGATGTAACGCCGTGTATTTTGGTGGATAAATAGCAGTGTTTCGGAGGAACCTGCTGTCATTATCGTTACGGTAGGACAGCAGTTCACTCTTCCAAGATGTTAGTACCAACTACCAGACTACATGGCGTCACGTCCGAGAAAACCACGTCTTAATGCTGGCTGCTGTGAGAACCTGCTGCCACACAACATGCATCGCACTGTCCTGTGCGCGAGAATTAAAATAAAACAAAATTAATGAAACTGACAGCCCGTTAGCAGCTGCGCAGCGCGAGCCGCTGTCGCGTGCCGCCGGGATCCATAGCTACTCGCACAGTGCAAGGAGAAGAGAGGTATTTATGTATCCCGGAGTGTGCCTGGAGGGACGGAGGAACGCCTCGAAAAGTTCTATTAGAGCGAGTCTTTGTGCCGAAGTTTGAATTTGGGACCTCCCTAATAAGATAATAATGGTAATAGTAATAATAATAATAATAATAATAATAATAATAATATAGCTTATAAATTAGAAAAACAATATGCATGGGTAATAAAATAAATACTTGTGTACCCGTGGCCTTACCGCTGATAAAAGTATGATTCTTCTTACGTAAACAGAGACCAAAGGATCCCTAGAACCGATGAACTCAAGCTGTCACAAGGCAGTAAATGTTGTCACTGGTCTTTGTTAACCACGTTTCGTTCCGTACTTGTGACTCGCTAATAGTTACGAAGAACTCCCACCCCTCATCCCCTCCCGCCCCCTGTTTCGTCACAAAATGAGTGGCTGGTTAGGCTTTCTCAGGACCTGGTCAATCACATCTAGGCATCTCTCCTCTTCATAGACTACTGTGTATAGCTCAGTCTTCTGTATCTTTTGGCATAAATGACCATTTACATGTACTTATACGCATTTCACATTACACAGCCATTCGAAATGTCAGGGAACAGTAAAGAGTATTGCACGAGGCAATGAACTCTTAAGCCGATAAGAAGATTAAGTACTAAACAGCAGTCAGACAGCACATGCTGCTACACTTGTTTCCTATCAGGGTCAAGGGTGAAAGGTCTCAGTGCAGTCAAGAAGACTCATGTGCGACTTTGACGTAAGTACGCACAAGAACCTCTTCTGCACACAGCCTCATTGCACACGCCCAACAAGATAACCGCACCATACATCTTGTTCTTTACAAACTCATGTTTCGAGCACAGTTCGGAAATTACCGACAGTGTCCCGAGTAACCGACGCTTATCGCCAGTTATTATCATGCGTTGCTTCATTTCTAAATACTTAAACTCCACTTTGCAGCATAATATAACATATATCAATTAGTCAAACGACCTGCAAATGAACTCGCAGTTATTTCTTAAGTGTCCTAAAAGATCCATCATCGGAGTTCCTCTCCCTTTGCTTAACCCTTATTCTGCTAACGTGGAGAATTTGCTGAGCTCCTAATAATGCCAGCAAATGGCAGATGAGATTTAGCTCGGTGTTGAAAGGGTTAAGTATCCCATCACAATCCTTCGTAATACAGCGTTTCGCCGTAGAGCTCAATTTTGCTTTACCAGACGCGTTTTCATTTCTTAATGTAAAAGGCAGTTGAATTCCATCAGACTTGTTCGTTAACATCCATGCATCAAAAGTAATATGAACTTTCGTACCAACACGTATTTAACTTCTGTTCGGTATGTACAGGCTTGGATGTCGGTTGCGGCATTGCTTAACCTCGTACGATGTCGTGTTGTATTTCATCGCCTGCTTGAACCTGTTGGAGATTAGCCTGCATAGAGCGGTCGAAATTGATCTTTCCCGTTGATCACTTATACGTCTTATTCGAACCAACACAACCTCTCCAGTTGAGACATCTTCATTAGTAAACAAATAATGAAGCACGGGTCGCGAATTAGTGATCTGTCACTCGAACCAGAATTCTGGAGGAAAAAAAAAAAAACAGCGTCGTAACTGATGCAGAATCGCCTAAACCCGGTTCATACATCAGAAATTTATTTACTTAGGATTCGGTTGCATGTTAGCCTCCGGTCTACGTGTTGGTGTTCCTTGCTTTACTGTTACAGTCAGCTCATGGTTCAGTGAGACAGTAGCATGTTGGTGCATTTAAGTTGCACCCTTTCTGACTGTGTGCCAGAGCCTATATGTTCTCCGGCTGAGCCGCACAGACCTGCCGACCGCCCGCCCACCAATATCCCACACTACCGCGCGCGTTCTGCTGCTGCCGTGCCCCAGAGTAACCTCGGAGGCTGCATAAGAGTGGTCATCATTCGGTCTGTGAACTGTAGATCCTGAATGTGGAGGCAGTACGGTCCTCCGAAACGTCCGTAGCTGTTCGTCAGTCTGCGCACGAGGGTACGTTGCATTGAGATTTAAATGAGAGTTGGCACGTGTCAGTATTTAAGAATATGTTTCTTCCGTCCATAAAACACCGTATTATTATTATTATTATTATTATCATCATCATAATTATCATCATCTCCTTTATGCAGGATATTTATAATTATATTCCTGAGACAAACTATGTCCCTATGGAATACAGTGTTGCAGCTATTCTGTTGTTACTATTCATGGTGCTTATATCATTACTTTCAGTGTTGAATCTATTGTATTTTTACAATAGTACTTTCCGAAGTATGTGTGCAGTGCCCAATATGGCTGTTTTCTGTAGTTCCTTGACTTCATGTTTTCCTGGTATGTTGCTCACGTATTTTGTGAATGACTTTGAAATAGTCCCAGTCGCCCCTATTGTTACTGGTTTCACCTTTGTTTTTACATTCCACAGGCGTTGTATTTCTATAGTAAGGTCTTTATATTTTTAAATCTTCTCGGCTTCTTTTTTAATCATATTTCTGTCTCCTGGGATTGCAGCGTCTATTAACATAACGTTCCCTTTTCATTATCACGGATTATAATGTCTGGTTTGTTGTTGGGGATAGTTCTGTCAGTTTGTATTTGTTGGTTCCACAATTTGGTTACCGTGCCTCCTTGACTTGTTTCTACTGATTTTGGCACATGTTCATACCAGTGTTTTTTGTCCAGTTGTACCCCTGTTTCCTTGCATATGTTGAAGTGTAGTTTGTTATTATTATTATTATTATTATTATTATTGAATTTTTCACTTCTCAGCTTTGGCTGGGAAATATTCACCTATCCTGGGATGTAGTAATCAACAGGATTAGGCTCGGTGGTCTTACTTGTAGTTTAAAAAGTTTCTTACAATTGAACATGTGCC
>Ga0123355_10007183_pt1 | contig 16637 bp, 11 predicted proteins | sample TergutEmb28metaG_3_FD_89872 | JGI IMG/M metagenome (GOLD analysis project Ga0123355, IMG submission 89872) | Embiratermes neotenicus P1 segment gut microbial communities from Petit-Saut dam, French Guiana - Emb289 P1 | ecosystem: Host-associated > Arthropoda: Insects > Digestive system > Gut ...
CCGCCAGGGTCACGAGAGTCTCCTGCGTCGTGAAGTTCGAATTATAGGCGTTCAGCGTGGATTGGCCGGAATAAACCGAAGTTCCCCGCAGGCTGGCGTTCTGCGCTTCCCCTCCCGCCACCATGGCCTCGAGACCGCGAATGTCGAGGGTATAGAGCGCAAGGTTGGCGCGGACGGCGGCATTGATCGCGGCCCGCAGCTCCGATTGGTTTTCGATCCCGGTGCGGTCCATGCCGTTCGAAAAATAGATCAGCGATTTCTTCTGCTGGATGTGCGACAGCTTTTCCGCCACCGATCGCAGCGCTTCCAGACGCCGGTCGGTGTTGAAGATGTTGTATTCGGTGTCATCGGGAGTGAAGGATCCACCCGTGTCGGGAGTCCCTTCGGTGGTGCCGGTCGCGCCCTCCTCAAAGCCTTGTCCCGCGCCGGCCGAGAAGGCGTCGAGCGCCCTTTCGAGAAGCGAGCGGTCGGAGGTGAAGTCCTGGTTCACCTGGAGCGAGCTGCCGAGCGAAACAACGGCAACCAGGTCGGCTGCCTGCATCTGGCGGTCGAGGTAATTTTTGGCCGCCGTCACGGCGCGGTCGATTTCGTCGGGCTCCATCGCCGACAGGTCGAAAAACAGGATCATCAGACGGCGGTCTTTGTAATCGACCGGGGCTTTCGCGGGCGAAGCTGCGGGCTTGGAATTGCCGGGTTGTCCGAGATTCTCTAACGGCCTGGCCCCGGCTGCATCCAGCGTGGGCAGGGCGTCGATATCTTCGGTGTCGAAGGAAACGATCTTCTGCGGCCGGTTGTCCTCGAGCACGGTGAAATCGTCCGGCTTGAGGCCGCGCACCAGATTTCCGTGCTTGTCCTTTACGGTCGCGTTGACCAGCACGACCTCGGTCTCGGCGCGGAAAACCGGGTTGGATTGCTGCGCGCTCGCCGGCACCGAAATGCCTGCCGACGCCAGGACAACCATCACGAACCGCGCGAGAAGTTTGGGGCGGACCTTCATCCTCTACCTCTTAGAAACGGAAACGCGACGTGAGCGTAACCTGCCGCATTGCGCCGACCGCGGTCACGCGGCCGAAGGTCGGCGAGTTCACCACCGTGTCGATGGTCGAGTATTGAGGCATATTAAAGACGTTGGTGGCCTGGGCGCGAAATTCGAGCGCCCGCGACTCCTTCAAAGGAAACGTCTTGGTAATGGCCATGTCGAAGCTTCTCGTGGGCGGCCCGATGATGCTGTTCCGGCGTGCATCTCCGTAGGCCCCCGAGAGGGGCGCGGCAAATGCGCGCGGGTTGAACCACGCGGCAATGGACGGATTCGAAATTGCGACCGGCTGGCCGGGAACCAGGTTCGCGCGGATGGTGCCGTTGGTTCCGCGATTTACGTCGGTGAAACTGCCGACGACACGGGGCGTAAAAGGGAGGCCGGAGGCGATCGTCCAGTCGCCGCTCCACTGCCAATCGCCGAACATCGCGCCCAGGAGCCGACGGTTCAAAAGCCAGCGCCGGTCGCGGCCAAACGGCAGTTGGTAGAGATAATCCGCCGTGAAACGGTGCGTCTGGTTGAAGCTCGAAAGGCCGCGCTCGGCGGCAAGATCAAACGGGTTTTGCGCAAGATTCGAGCTGCCGGCGCTGGCGGTGCTGGCCCCGGCCGAAGCGCCGCCGCCGCCGCCCATGGTGGAGGTCCCGCCTGCGCCCAGACCGCGGCTCGCCGCTGCCGAGGTTGCGCCGTTGCCGATGGACGATGCGTTATCGATGGATTTCGAGAAGGTGTAGAGCCCGCCGATGGAGAACCCGCTCGACAGGCGTTTGCGCAGCCGCACCGAACCTGCGTTGGCTTCAAGGTCGGCGAGCGAATTCTCGTAGGTAAAGGGGGCAACGTTCAGAATGCGAGGCCCGGTTGCGGTGCGGTTCGGCGCCTCCAGGATGTCGAGATCGGTGCCTTTGGCCCCGGTGTAGTCGATATTGAGCAGAAGGGTCGGACGAATCTGCTGTTGAATGTCCAGGTTGCGAATTTGCACGTAGCCCAGACGATAGTTCGGGTTGACCGCATAGTTGTTCTGGATGGCGCCCGGTTCGACTCCGGGGAAACCGCTTCCGAGGGTAAGTTCTCCCGGGAAGTTCTGGATGTTGGTCTGGGCAATCGAAAACGGCGGCTGAAAGGCCAGTTGCTGCGCAATTCCCTGATAGGCCCCGATGTTGTAGTTAATGCCGTAGCCCCCGCGCACGACGGTTTTCGAAAGCGGCTTCCAGGCAAAACCCATTCGCGGCGCGAAGTTGTTGCGGTCGGGACGCATCAGACTTGCGGGCAGCCTGCCATGGTAGGGCCCGGTTTGACCGGGCAGAACTGCCTGGACGACGGCCGCGCCGGCGGCGGGATTCAGCACCCCCGGCGACAGATCGAGGTTTGCAATCCGATTGTCGATTTCCGTGAGGGGGGAAACATATTCGTAGCGCACTCCGAGATTCACGGTGAAGTTACCCCGTACTTTCCATTCGTCCTGCGCATACAAGTCCCAGGAGTTGCCGCGAAAGTGGTAACTGTCGGCGCCGTATTCGACCGAGGTCTGCTGCGGCAGTCCCATAAGAAAATCGGCAAAGTCGTATCCGGTTCCCGCGACGGGCTCGCCCGCCACCATCTCCGAGGTGTTCAGTCCGGTAAAGACAAACGAACCCCGGGCGTTGCTCGAGCTCTCGGTGTTCAGCTGAATCCGGCGGAAGTCGCCCCCAAAGCGCCAGGTGTGCTTGGCGTGGTTCCAGACCATGTTGTCGGCGAAGGTGAAGGTCTGATTGCGCGAGAGTCGGGGGTTCGTGTCCTCGAGGCCGGCGAAGTTGGTGAAAGAAAGGTTGGGGAGCCCCCAATCGAATGGATTCTCCGAGACGCCGGCAATTCCCAGGCTTCCCGCAATATTCTGATCGAAGGCATACAGATTCTGCGTGCGGGCACGGCTCCGGTTGAAATCGAAGCGCACGGTGTTGGTGAATCTTCCAATGCTGCGCGTGTAGGAGACCGGCACGTCATAGCTGCGTGTACTCACCTGGCCGCCTACGCTCGGGAACGGATTCGTCAGGTTTGAATCGGAGTTGTGAAAGTGCAGCCCAAAGCTGAGCGTGTTGCGTCCCATCCCGCGCCGCCCGCGCGGGGTGGCGCCGAAACTCCGGTTTACGCGCACATTCAGGTCGTCACCGTTGTTGGTGGCCGATGTGACGAAGTGAAAATTCTGAACGCCCGTAAGATTGGGCGCCGGAATGTAGTTGAGGAGGCCCTGGGCAACCGGATTAATGGAGGGAAGGATGTTCCCCGGAAACGGCGCGTGGGTCGCGGGGTCGTAGATTTGAACGGGCTCGCCGGCTTCCCTGCCCGTGGTGTATGTAGTTTGAGAGAAATTGCCCTGCCGCTCGAGCAGAGTAGGCACGGTCGAGAACTGATCAAAAGGAGATTCGCCGTGGCGGCCATTGAAATTGATGAAGTAAAAGGTCTTGTCGCCCCCGTGATAGACGCCGGGGATGTTCAGGGGGCCGCCGATTGAACCGCCGAAGCTGTTCTGCGTATAGGCGGGACTGGCTGCCGGCTCCCCATCGAGCGCGTAAGGCGCGGCATTTAGAGCGGAGTCGCCGATGCCGTAATAGATGGATCCGTGCGGGCGATTGACGTCGAACCCGCGGCGGGCGCGGCCGGAAAAGCCCCCGCCACCTCCGCCGAAACCACCCGATCCAGCAAAACCGCCGGACCCGCCGAAACCGCCCGGCCCACCGAAACCGCCCGGGCCGCCGAAGCCGCCCGGTCCGCCGCCGTAGCCGCTCGCCCCGCCTGAAGCGCTTACCGAAGCCGGCATGTCCATGGCATTGCCGGGCGTGCTCACTGAGCTCGAGCCGCTTCCGGAGACCGCGATGGATTCCGTTGCGCCATTTGAGGTCATTCCCGGCACGGGCATGCCCTCAGGAACCAGCGCATTGGCCCCCGATTGGCCGGTTGCATCTTCGGCCGTTCCGCTTTGCATTACCGAAAGGCTCTGAAAACCACGCCCCGCGGGTCCGAAACCGGGGCGGCGCGCGCTTGAGGTTTGCCCCCGCATGGCGCGCGCCGTCGGTTGTCGAATGCGCGAGAGCAGAGTCAGTTCGAGACTGATGGCTGGACTGGGATGATCCCCGTCCACCGTGACGTCCTGCCTGGCGGGCGCGAAGGCGGTCATCTGCGTGCTCACGCTGTAGCGTCCAGAACTGTGAACGTTCAGGGAGAAACTGCCGTCAACATTGGTCCAGGTTGTGAGCTGCTCTCTGGCCGATGGGTTCGCAGCCGTCACCGCGACGCCGGGGATAGGCATATTCCCCGACTTCACGACCCCGCGGATGGTCAAAATCGGCGGTGGAGGCGGAATTTCCTGGGCATCGACCAGTCCCAATAAGAAAAACGAGGAAAGGGCCGCTAGCCGCAACACGGAACGCGACACCGACGCTACCGGGAGGTTGAGACAGGGCGTCGAGCACCGATGAGGAGGCTGGCAAAGATATTCCATCGCAAACAGGGGCCCGACAGTTGGCGGCCCGGACAAAACCGTCAATGCTCAGAGACTACGGCTGAGGTGGAGGGGGAGCACCTTCCCGGTTGCCGCCTCCGCGCTCGCGCCGCTCTCGCATCCTTTGCTGCATCTCGTCGAATTTCTTGGCCTGGTCGGGATTGAGCACGCCTTTGATCTGGCTTACGGTATTTTCGTGGATCTGCATCATCTTCGACCGGCGGTCTTCACGCGAGCTGCTGGTATCCGAGCGCAGGGCTTCCATCTGCTTCTGCTCGTCCTTATAAATCGACAACACCTTACCCTTCTGATCGTCGCTTAGATTCAGGGCTTTCGTAAGACGCTCGGTCCGCTCTTCCGGGCTGGCCATCATCTGTCCCCCGTGCCTGCCGCCGCCCTGGCCCTCGCCGCCCTCCTGCGCCCGTGCTGAGACTGTCAGAAACATACAGGCCACGACTGTGGCCCAAACCGTTCCGCGTTGAGCGATCGATATTCTCATTCACCTCTCCTTTCAGACTCCGCGTGTCCTGGCTTTCATGTCTTGATCTCGAGTGCCGGCTCGTGGAAGGTGCACTCCGAGGTAGAAGGAGGATCCCCCAGGCGCGACGCTTCCCACTGGCTGCCGTTTAGAAATCACGCACAGCCGCCATACGAACCAGGCCGCGCAACCTATGCCTGCATTCGGGGATCTGGAGGTTTTATATCAGCACTTCCGACTGCCTTGGTAGGTCAGAATTGGTAAAGAAAGTAAAATCTTGGTAAGTTCGGGAGGCAAATAGCTTTAAAATCAAACGGCTAGCAAGGATTGCGGGCCGCTTCCCCCCGGGGCGGCCTGGCGCGGGCGCCCGATCCGTCCGAGACATGGCGCCGATTTTGCGGATCACTGGCAGCCAGGACCGGCTGCAGCCTCCCCGATGCTTCCCGACAACGGAACCGGCTCTCCGCCGGAGGGTACCGGGACATCGTCACACAAACACGACCGTCTTATTTCCATACACCAGAATTCGGTTCTCAATGTGCCAGCGAACGGCGCGGGAGAGCACTACTTTTTCGAGATCGCGGCCTTTCTGGACCAGGTCCTCAACCGAATCACGGTGCGAGATCCGCACCACGTCTTGCTCGATGATCGGCCCGTCGTCGAGCCCCTCCGTCACATAGTGGCTGGTTGCGCCGATCAGCTTCACGCCGCGGGCGAAGGCCCGGTGATAGGGTTTCGACCCGATAAAAGCGGGCAGGAAGGAATGGTGAATGTTGATGATGCGCATGGGGTAGGCAGAGACGAATTCCGTCGACAAAATCTGCATGTATCGCGCCAGCACGACGAAGTCGACGTGATGGCGCTCGAGCTGTGCGCGGACCTCGCGCTCGGCCGCCTGCCGGTGGTCTTTGTCGACCGAGACCCGGAAGAAGGGAATGCCATAGAAATCGGCAATCGCCTGGCTGTCGGGATGGTTGGACACAATGCATGGAATCTCAGAGGCCAGTTCGCCGCTCTGATGACGATAAAGAAGGTCCACCAGGCAGTGGTCCTGTTTCGAGACGAGAATCGCCATGCGCGGACGCTCCTCGGATCCGGCGAGCCGCCATTCGAGATGAAGGCTCGAGGCAATCGGCGAGAAGCAGCGCGGAAACTCGGCCAGGGGAATATCGAACTCTGCGGGATCGAACTCGACCCGCATCAGAAACATGCCCGAATCTCGATCGCTGTGTTCGTCCGCATGAAGGATGTTGCCGCCGTGCTGGTAAATGAAGCCGGCGATCGCCGCCACCACGCCTTTTTGGTCCGGACAGCTGAGGAGGAGCACGGCCGAGCGCCTGGTCATCGCAGGCCCTTGAGGTCTTTCACGATTTCGCGGGCGGCATTCGCGCCCGAACCCCCGGTCAACCCGGTTCCCGGATGGGTTCCCGATCCGCAGAGATAAAGGTTCGAAATCGGTGTGCGGTAGCGCGCCCAGTCGAGCATGGGTCGCATGGTGAAAATCTGGTCCAAAGCGAGTTCGCCATGGAAGATGTGACCCCCGGCCAGGCCGTAGGTCTCGTCGAGGTCGAGCGGAGTGATGATCTGCTCGGCGAGAATTCTGCCGGGAAGGCCCGGCGCGTATTGGGCGAGTGTCTGAAGTACGGCTTGGCTGAGCGCATGTTTCTGCTCCTGCCAGGTCCCGCTTTTCAGCTGGTACGGGGCGTATTGCATGTAGATCGACAGAACGTGCCCGCCCGGCGGCGCCAGGCTGGGGTCCGCAAGCGATGGAATGGCGATCTCCAGATACGGAGCGCGAGAGAAGCTGCCGTACTTCGATTCATCGAAGGCGCGCTCCAGGTAGTCGATTTCCGGCGAGACTTGAATGCGGCCCTTGAGGGCCTCCGGGTCCCCGTTCAGGCCGGTGAAATCGGGCAGCCCGGACACAGCCAGGTTGACTTTGGCCACCGTGCCATACATGCGGTAGTTCTTGAGGCGCTGGGTGAAGGTGGGCGAGAGCACGGCGGGATCGGTTAGCTTGAGAAACGTGGTTTTGGGGTCCGCGTTCGAAACCACGATCGGCCGGGAAATTTCTTCTCCCGTTGAGAGAACGACGCCTTCGGCCGTCCCGTTCTTGATCTTAATGTGCGCAACCTCCGCGCCGGTGCGAATCTCGGCGCCCGCTTTCCGCGCCGCCGCCGCCATGGCCTGCGTCACGGCGCCGATTCCGCCGGCCGCGAAGTAGTTCCCTCCCGGCGGATTCGGGTCTGCAGCGGCGCGCACCAGGAGCACCAGCCCGGTCCCGGCGGACCATGGACCGAGAAACGTGCCGAAAATTCCCCGGGCGGCAAGCGTGGCGCGCAGAAGCTCGTTTTCGAAGAACTCCGAGACCAGATCGGCCACCGCCATCGGGGCCCAGCGCAGCAGATCGTAGGTGTTCTTCCTGCCCAGTCCGCGGACGGACCGGCCAAGCTGAAAGAGGTTGAACAGATCGGCCCTTGTCGGCCGCGCGATCTCGGGGGGAGTCATGGCGAACGCCTGCGAAATCACCTGCGAAGTTTTCTTGAGCGCCCCATGAAAGCCCGGGTATCTCCCGGCGTCGGTCTTGGAGAACTTCGCAAGCTCCCCGGCAGTTTTCTTCAGACTGCGATAAAGAATGAGGGCCCGGCCCTCGGGGGCGAGGGAGGCCACCGCAACCTCCGGGGCGATGATTTCGAGGCCATGTCGTTCAAGCTGCATGTCGCGGACGACGTTGGGGCGCAGCGGGCCGGCCGAATGCGCCAGCGTGGGCGCACGAAATCCCGGGTGAAACTCCTCGGTAATGGCCGCTCCGCCGACCTGGTGGCGGCGTTCGACGACCAGCGGACGGAATCCGGCTTGGGCGAGATAAAATGCTGCGACCAGGCCGTTGTGCCCGGCGCCGATGATGACGATGTCGCGGGAACGGGGCATTCGCTGTGCTCTCAATTCCGTTTTCCTCCGTCCAACAGCCTCTTCGGTCCTGCTCGCGCGGTCTTCCACCCGACGCGGCTGAAAGCAGAAACTTTCGAGCACTCGAGGCGCCGGGAGAACTTCAACGGACGTCTTTCAAGATTTCAAGCGCCGCCAGCCTTCCCGGGGCGCCCATGATTCCGCCCCCGGGGTGCGTGGCCGAACCACACATGTACAAATTCCGGATCGGGGTGCGAAAGCGCGCCCACCCCGGCGCCGGGCGCAGGAAGAACAGCTGTTCAAGCGAGAGCTCGCCTTGAAATATGTTTCCCTCGCTCAGGCCCCATTCGCGCTCGAGATCGAGCGGGGTCAGCACCTGTTTGTGCAGAATGATGCTCTTCAGATTCGGAGCGTACTCTGCGATGGTGTCGACGACCGTGTTGCCGAAGTCCTCGCGAAGCTGGTCCCAATGGAGTCCGGGTCTCAGTTTGTAAGGCGCGTACTGCACGAAGCAGGAAAGCACGTGCTTGCCCGGGGGCGCGACGCTCGGATCGGTGAGCGATGGAATCACCATGTCGATGTAGGGGCGGCGGGAAAACATTCCGTACTTGGCCTCGTCGTAGGCCCTCTCCATGTATTCGACCGCCGGCGAAATGGAAACCGCACCTCGCAGGTGCGCGCCCGCCCCGGGCAAACACCGGAAATCCGGCAGCGCATCCAAAGCCAGATTCACCTTGCCTGACGAACCGCGGAACTTGTAGCGCTTGACTTCCTCGACGAACTCGCCCGGCAGGTTCCCGGCATCGAGGAACTCCACAAAGGTATGCCGCGGGTCGACGCTCGAGGAAACTACCCGTCCGTACACCTCGTCGCCGTTGGCCAATGCCACTCCCATCGCGCGGCCGTGCTTCACGATGATCTTCGCCACCGCCGCCTGCTTGCGGATCTCAACTCCCGCTTCGAGCGCAGCCCGCGCGATGGCGCTTGAAATTCCGCCCGTGCCCCCGCGGGCAAATCCCCATGCGCGGAATGCGCCGTCGATCTCGCCCATGTAGTGGTGCAGCAGAACATAGGCCGTGCCGGGCGAGCGCACCCCGAGAAAGGTGCCGATGATGCCCGAGGCCGACATCGTGGCCTTGAGCACATCGGTCTCAAACCACTGGTCGAGAAAATCGGCGGCGCTCATGGTCATGAGCTGCACCAGGTTGTAGCGGTCATGGGAGGCGAGCCGCTGGAACCGCCGCGCCATGAAGACCAGCTTCGAGAGGTCCTTCGGATTGAGAGCGGCCGGGTCGGGCGGCACCATGCTGAGAATCGGCTTGACGAAGTGGCACATGGGCTGCATCGCCTTGCCGAAATCTTCATAGGCGTCGGCATCCAGACGCGAGTGGCGTGCGATTTCGCGATACGTTTTCGCGTGGTCGTTTACCCGCCACAGATAATCGCCATCGGGCAGGGGCGTAAAGGTTCCGTCGAGCGGAAGTATTTCGAGCCCGTGGCGGGGCAGGTCGAGGTCGCGAATGATCTCAGGACGCAGGAGGGAAACGACGTAGGAGCAAACGGAGAATTGAAATCCGGGAAAGACTTCTTCGGTGACAGCTGCACCCCCGAGCACGTGCCGACGCTCGAGCACCAGCACCTTCCGTCCGGTCCGGGCAAGGTATGCCGCATGCGTGAGCCCGTTGTGCCCGCCTCCGATGACGATCGCGTCATATGTAGTAGCCATTTTCTTTTTTTGCTTTGCGCGGCGCCTGAGCCATCGAGCAACCGGGGCCTGCTCACAGCTCGCGGCTAACTGTTCACCAACTTGGATTAAAAACCGGAATGATGGTCGCGAACGGACTTCCCCGTGAACGGTTCAGAGTCCGCTCGGACGAACGTGCCATTGGCGCAGACGGGGCATAAGCCATATTAGCCGATATTGCCGAGATTCATTCTGATTAAGGCTGATCAGGCCCACAAAATAGAACCTCGGCTAGCCGAGTCGCGACTACTTCAGATCCCGGCGCTTGTTCTGCAATTTCTAACGCCAGCGCTTGCATTGTGTTGTATCGCCACCACATCGAGGCTGGATTGATCCCGAAAAGTCGGCTTCCGTGAATCGATTTTTGCCGTTTGGTGTGATCCTGATCGCGCTGACGTCCCTCGGGCACGGACAAGCACGAGCGAGGGCCCGGGCCTACGGTGGGTTGGCGTTAAACTCCACAGGTCGTGGGCCGGGGGTAGGCTAAGTGGTCGCTGGCAATGGAGGTCTTGTCGATTCGGCCAAAAGCACACTCGCAGCTGAAAAGACGATTTGTCAATGTACTTTTTCAACAGCCACAGGCGAATGCGCTCATCGAGCTCAATTTGGAGGCTGCCGAAAGAATAGGTAACGGGAAACGGCTCGTGACTACCAATCGGCTGGCGGCGGTGAGGTAAATCCTTGCCGACTTTAAGGACTTATCCTCCTATAGGTCAGACAAGCCGCGATCCATTGGAGCGCCCTGGACCGTGCAGCGCTGCCGGGGAAGTCAAAATGGCAGGCCCTTTGCCAAGTGGCCCAAAACGCGGTCGAAAACAGCGGCCGGGTTATCTTCCCGATCCCGGCCGCCGTCGAGTTATAGATTGTGATAGGGACGCGCGTCTGGCCCCATGTGGCGGCCGAACGCTGCTCACTCCGACCGCAGCTATGGACAGTTGTGGCGGTTAGCTTGGTCGGAGATAACCGCGCCGGTCAGGAACGGGGCAGTAAAGGGCGCTGGTGTGCCGTCCTCCACAAATACGTCGTTCGCATTCACGCCGGGCGGCAGTTGGCCTAGACCTATCTTCGGGCCGGAAATGAACGTGGCGTCGATCGTACCCTGGAAGCCGTCGGTTTTCAAGGTGAATTGCAGTACGTCGCTGATTTTCTGCGGGTTGCACGTTTCGACGAGGTAGATCGTGCGGCTTCCCGGGCTGGTTTGGCCGAGGTCGATCCACTCGCCGTGGAATGATACCGCGCCCGCCGACTCCGGTATCGTGATACTCCCGGGGTTGCCAAGACCCAGTTGGATCTCCGTCCCATTCACGAAAAAGCCTGACTCGAAGTCATCCGCGGTAATGGTAATCTTCCCGTTCGGACTAGTGTCATCGACACGGATATTCGCAGCCCATGCGGCGTTGGGCCCCAAAAGCAGTAGGGCGACCACACTGGCGAGCAACCATTGAAAGCAGGCCAAAGTTGAAAATAGTCTGACGACGACAATACGCAACATTACTCTATCCTCCTGATTGAGTGAAATTGTTCTAAAACCGCGCCTTGAGATCCGGGGAGTGGTAATTGGGCAATGGCCGCGAAAATCCGATCACGACGGATCTAAACGGGTTGAAGCTCGAGACTTACTTTGGTCATTGAACGTGAAGTGATCACCGAGCTGGTCCAGAACCTAAGAGATATTTCCGTCGCCCAGAACAAGCAAATGGTAATTCCTCCCTTCCTAGGACAAGACACCTTGGGCCTACGCTTATTCCTGCGATCGCGGAAACATTTTTTGCCACCTCGAGATCTTGCCTTCAGAACGTTTCGCGCGGCTACGATCCACGGTCGACCTCTGCGTGCGAGAGCTTGACTTTAAGCAGCCGTGGTTAACACGCTGGAATTTCCGCCGGGCCTGAAGGTTTTTCCAAGCAAGATTCTTGATTACCAGATGTTGCACGGCACAGGATCACGGTCTGAAAACGCGGTCACTTTTCAACTGAAAACAACGCGAGCAAAAGTTGTACCGTTTTTGTACCCGGTGGCGGCCTTGTCGGTATTGTCTGGGCTGTGCTGAGCGTTTCAGTGGTTTCGATGCAAGTGCTGCAAAACCAATCGGTAGCTATGAATCTACGAGTCTTAACCAACCGGGCTCAGGCGTGCCGGCTCAAGATGATGTCTCCGTTAAGGCAAGAGAAATCGCCAGGCAGGTCTGGTGAGTGCATTCCGCAGAACGTCAATCTCAAAATCAACTATTCGAAAAACAGGCGGAATTCCGCTAACGGGCCAATGCGCTCATCGAACTCGATTTGGCGCAGGTGAGAGCATAGGTATCGAGAAACCGAGAAACCGTTTGTGAGGACTCATGGTAAACGTATTGTATTGGGCACACAGTTCGCGGGAGAATTTGTCGGAACGACCACCGCATCTTGGCGGGAATGGAACAAGGGTGGGTGCCACGAGCCCGGGCGTAGCAGTGGCCTCTCAAGCCCACCGCTGGTCCCGGTGCGCAAATTCCTGTCGATATTCTGTAGGACTGGCTCCGCTCACACTACGGAAGACGCGCGCAAAGTGCTGCTGGCTCTTGAACCCGCAGGCCACCGCCACATCCAGGACGCGACTCTCGGCGACACGCAACATCTCCTTCGCACGCTCTATCCTGCGGTGTAACACAAACTGGTGGCGAAGTGACCAAGCGGCAACCGCCTATCCCGGTTCTACCTGACACTCCTGGTGGGACAACGAGCAGTCACTCATCGCAACGCACGTTGGGCTGTCGATCGGCGAGAGCGCCTTGATTCCCAGATGCGGCCGGTGGCAACGTATTTGCTCCGGCACAAGATGGTGTTTCCGCACTCCATTTGGGATTGCCGGTCGAATCCCCCCGCTGTTCGGCGGTGTTGGACGGCGAGATCATCTGCCTCGATGGCACGGTAAGCCAAAACTTCGGGGATCTATTGTTCGGGGGCACGGTGGGCGCGGCATCTTTTTCTCCACCCGGCGGTCCTTTCATTTTGCGCAGAATTGTAGGCATCCCCGTCGAAAACGTCTTTGCAGAGCTGGGACGCGGCAGATTTTGGCGAGTTCCAGCAATTTGCAGCGCTAGTGGTTCACCTCTCCGGTGTTGCCCAGCACCCGAGAGTTCCGAGCGGAGCATTCAAGGCCGACGACTGTGGTCGCTTTGATCAGAGCCAACGACGAACAGCGCTCTGGTATTGGTCGTATTCAGCGCCAAACACCGCATGCAATCGTCTTTCCTCGAGAGGAATGACGACTCGGTTCAAGTACACAATTGTCAGCGGCAGGAGTACTACGGGTAAGATCTGGTGCAGAATGACAGCCTCCCCGACATATGCCACAGAGAGACCAACGTACATTGGATTGCGCATCAGCCGGTAGGGGCCACTCGTCACGAGCGTGGTCGACTCTTCACCAGGGACCCGCGTCGTTCGCTTGAAGAAGAAGATGAGCCAGCCCCACGCAGCAAGTCCCGCGCCAACGATGAAAATACCGAAACCCGCGGGAGCCATCAATTTGTAATCCGGGAGGAATCCCCCCCGGTGGAATGCGGCTTCCATGCCAACTCCGGCGAAGTACGTGAGGACGAATACCCACGGAACCGGAATACGCGGCAGAACCGTTGCCAATTTCCCGAACTGAATGCGGTCCGACATCCTGCGCGCTCGTTCTCCACCTGTACTCAAGGCGATAATGTTACCACTTTCGGGCCTCTTTGAAAGTTGGCCGACGGCGGCGTCGATGCCCAACCGCCCTTATATGCCGACTCAGCTCAAGTTGCTCATGGAATTCACACCCACAGACACGTGGCAATGCTGATCCCTGCGGCTGCTCCGCGAGCCTCGAAGATCCGCTGCCACTTCAGTCTTTGGTTTTGTCGGAATTGGTTGATCTGTCGCGTTCGCAGCAGTAGGGCTCTACATGGGTAAAACCGTAACCGGATCTCCTTCCTTGACGGTGTAAGCAATCACGAAGCGCAACGGTTCAATCTCACTAGCATTGCGGGAAACCGTATGGATCTGATGCGCAGCATCAACAAAGCTTTGGCCTTCCCGAATGGCAATGGGCGGTTCATTGCCGAATGCCGAAAGGATTGTGCCGCGCAGCATGTAACCCAGGCCAACCACTGGATGATGATGTCCGCTGCCATCGGCAGCCGGTGGATACTCGACCAAGTACAACCGCGTCTCCCATCCCGGAAGCCCCTCCACTGGGGATGAACACAGAAGAGTTCGTCGGATCCCCATGGCCACGTCTTCTACTTTTCCCATAGCTCACCTTTATTGAAACGTGTCGCAGTATGACTTGACAGGGTCGTGCCAAGACAATATTAGCCGCTCTTCTGTTCTAGCTCATTTCGGTCTGTTAATTTAGGTCGCGGGAAGCCCTCCGGTGCCCCGTTCGCTCTTAACGAGCACCACTCTGGTGACTGCAGATCGAGATTAGACTCGGCTATTCCGGATTGATGGTGGTACAACCTGCCAAGAGGAGACATGGCCGAGCCCCTGATTCGCCGCAACAAGGGCGGGGCAAGATCCCCAAGGCTTGAGACCAACCGCGTTCCCGGGCGCTATCGCGTGAAGGGAAGGACAGTTGAGTATTTCACTTCTTTCATGCAAATGTTCGACTTGATATTGCCCACTCCGGGTATTTTCGCCAGGGCGTTGACGCAAAACTCGCGAAAGTCCTCAAGATCAGTGGCAACCGTCAGCAACGCATAGTCCCAATCACCGGCAATTTGATAACACTCCAGGACCTGCGGGTACTTCACAATTTCTCTCTCGAAACGTGTGACTGCCGCACTGGTCTGATGTTCCAGCCTCACCTCGATTATGGCTCGCAGTCGTTGTCCAAGCGCCGTCGGATCGAGCAGGGCAGCATAGCCCCGCAACGCCCCACTGCTTTCCAACACCTTTAGGCGCCGTAAACAGGGGGAAGGCGATAAGCCAACTTCATGTGCGAGGTCTTGATTCGAGATACGCCCGTCCTTCTGCAATACCTCCAAAATATGCCGGTCGATGTCATCGAGTCTCACCCGAAGCAATATAAGCCTACCTGCGTTAGATTGGTAGCATAAAATGCCACAATAAATCTGCCTAAAGCACAAAATAGCAATCCCATGCCCGGATTTTGCCATTAACCTATGATCGATGAGCAACAAGAACTTTACCGTAACGACAGACAGTAATCTTTCCGCTAGAGACATGGTCCCCGCGGATTTCAGGCGGTACGGCCATGATGCGATCGACTGGATCGCGACTTACCTTGAATATCCGAGACGATTCCCAGTCTTGACTTCTTACTCTCCGGGTACATTGCAGAGTGAGCTGCCGGTTGAGGCTCCGAGAACAGGGGAATCCATGGAGGCCATCCTCAAAGACTTCGAGCAGGTGGTCTTGCCCGCCGTCACCCATTGGAACCATCCGCACTTCCACGCTTATTTCTCGATTTCGGCGTCGGCTCCCGGAATCTTGGGGGAGCTCTTCACTTCCGCGCTGAATGTAAATGCAATGCTCTGGAAGAGCTGTCCGGCGGCTACCGAGTTAGAGCAAACCATGGTTGCGTGGGTGCTCGACTGGCTGGGCTTGCCGTCCCGTTGGTTCGGCATGATTGTGGATTCAGCATCAAGCGCTGTCTTGCAGGCAGTCGTAGCCGCTCGACAAAAGGCGGAACCAGAAAGCCGCAGTGTCGGTCCTTCCGGCCGCCTCGTCGCCTACATCTCTGAACATACACATTCTTCAGTGGAAAAAGCCGCGATCGCATCAGGTATCGGCCAATCGAACGTCCGGCATATTGCGGTTGATCGGCAGTTCAGAATGTGTCCTGATGCTCTTGCGGAAGCAATAGCATCCGATCGAGCAAGAGGCTTAGCACCGTTCTTCGTTGCCGCAACTGTTGGGACGACGTCGAGTGCTGCTATCGATCCAGTTCCAGAAATCGCTGCGATTTGCCGCACGGCCGGGCTTTGGCTGCACGTCGATGGCGCCTATGGAGGAATGTTTGGAGCTCTTCCGGAATGCAAGCATGTTTTGGACGGAGTCGAACACGCCGACTCCTTCGTAGTCAATGCTCACAAATTGCTTATGGTGCCGTTGGACTGTAGCCTGTTTTACACGGGCCACCCAGATTTGTTGCGGAGCGCGTTCTCGATGCAACCTGAGTATCTCAAGACTGATGCCGCCACGGTGGATTTCATGGACTACGGGGTTGCCCTCGGACGGCGCTTCCGTGCGTTGAAGCTCTGGTTTGTAATGCGCTATTTCGGCTTGGACAGGCTCGCTGCCATCTTGCGCGAGAACGTGAAGATGGCGGATTGGCTAGCTGAACAGATTTCCGTACACCCTCGGTTCCAACTGGTGACCCCAGCAGACATGGGTTTGGTCTGCTTCCGGATTCGTGAGGGGGATGCCCATACGCGCGAATTGAGCCGCCGGATCAATGGTTCCGGACGTTTCTTTGTCTCGCATACCGTGCTTGAAGGTCGATTCGTGATTCGTGTGGCCATCGGCAACATTCGAACCCGGCAGCAGGATATCGAGGAGCTGTGGGTCGCGATTAAGAATATTGCGGAAGCACTCGAACCCCGGAGCACGCGCGGGGATTCATGAGTTGAGTGGAAACGCCCAGCGCTGCACCGGAAAACAACTGGATGTTTGGCGTCTTGTCACTTTGCCAATAGTCTTGCCATTTCGCAACCATAAGTATTGCCAGCTCGTGCATCTACGCAAGAATCGTGCGAATCAGCTACTGCCATTTATGGTTCATGTCACGGATTGCTCCAGCTCGCATGCGAGCATGACCTCGAGGGGGTCGTGGCCAAACGTCCGTATTCATCCGAGAAGAGCGGATGGCTGAAAATTCGCAATCCCCGTTCGGCACAGGAGAAGCTGGTCGAGGCGATTACGCCGGCGGCGGGATTCTTGCCGAAATCACCCTGGTCAATGATCGCCGGTGGGGGGAACTGCTTGGGACGTGGGCTTTTCCCTTATCGTCCCCTAATATCCCC
>Ga0123355_10007184_pt1 | contig 16637 bp, 5 predicted proteins | sample TergutEmb28metaG_3_FD_89872 | JGI IMG/M metagenome (GOLD analysis project Ga0123355, IMG submission 89872) | Embiratermes neotenicus P1 segment gut microbial communities from Petit-Saut dam, French Guiana - Emb289 P1 | ecosystem: Host-associated > Arthropoda: Insects > Digestive system > Gut ...
ATACCACACCACCACAGCCAAACCACAACGTAACACCAACACACATCGAATCAGAGCAATACAACCCATGAAATAACTCAACAAATAAGTCGCAAGCTCCTGAGGATGGATGTATTAACATCCAAAACATATTGAGCATTAAATAATGAAATAATAAAGCAAGTGACATCAAGTTGTTCTCTCTTTATTCAACTAGAATGGAAGGATGTTTTTATATACGATATATTTATACATAGGTATGTAAGAAAGTCAGTAAGACAGTAACGGCTCCTATTTTTTTCTTTTAAATGTGAAGACGGATAAGAATTTCTTGCCATACCGACCGCACAGTGACACTGTCCAGGTCCACCATGACCATCGGTGCTCCAGTCAGTCAAGTGCGTTCAACACAGTCGCAGTGCAAAATGGCGGAGGTAGTGGACGTAGGTATTAGGCAGAGAGTGGTGACCGAATTTATTACCGTGGAAGGGTCCAGTCTATGAAACTCCATGGGACTGGACCTTTCCACCATAATAATTCAGTCACCTCTCTCTGTCTAATACGTACGTCCACAACATCCGCCATTTAATAATAGCTCAGATTCTGGGTTCATAGTTTTAGAAGCGGTGAAGAGGACTATGGTAAGAGGCCCTCAGTGGCCGATCAGACACAGCAGAGACTTCTGGGAGAGTGAAGAAATCTTGTTAGTGGAATTCTTGCGGAGAGGCGCCACAATCAGTTCAGAGCGCTATGTGCAGACATTAAAGAGGTCAAAACAAAGAACACTAAGGGTTAGGCCAAACAGGAAGTTGGATCAATTCCACCTGCACGACAACGCCACACCGCACACAAGTCTGGACACAAGGGAGGCAATTGTGACAGTGGGGTGGACTGTCCTCCCTTATCCTCCCTACAGTCCCGGTTAAGCACACTCCGGGTTCCATAATTTTGGCCCCCCCAGAAAAAGACAATCCGAGGACCCCGTTCTGGCGGTCGACGACGAGGTGAAACACACCGTGCTTGAAGAGCTCCGGCGTTTCGGACCAGCAAAGGGCGTAATAAACAAAGGCGGAAAAGGTATGTTGATAATGAAAAAGACACTATGGAAAAATAATCTAAAACTCTGAAAAGCATACACCCACGAAATGTGTAAATTTAATCATAATTGTAGTTACAGATTCTGACAAAACAGTAAGAGGCTTTACTTTCACACAGCCCCTCGTAAATATTTACGTAGTTGCTTTGTATGGATGTGAAGCATGAGAGAATAAACAGGGTAAAGGGAAAGAATATGGAAGGAAGAGAGTAAAATATATTCATAAGTGAGAATAGCTGGCCTTAATAAAATAAATATGCAATTATCTGATAACAAATTATTATTAGGATAGTAAAATGAAGACACAATGCATTGGACATGTAGCTCGAATGCTGGAGATATAAAGAGTACAGACTTTTGGTGGAGAATCTCTAATAAAACTGTAATGTCTAAGTCCGAGTAGATGAGAGGGTAATATTTGGGACGGAAATAAGTTGCGAGGATTGGAGGTGGGTGGAACTGAATTAGGCTTACTTGAGTGATCAAAGGCAGATTTCATTATCAGAGACGTAGAAGATCCTCACCCTCCAGCTACTTAGTAATTTTGTTAATTTCAAGTCATTCTGGAAAAATAAGTAAACCACCTAACCTAACCTAACCTAACCTAACCTAACCTAACCTAACCTAACCTAACCTCTGTATAACCTCTTGTTTCTCTAAAAAATCTTACGTATTTCTTTTTCGAAACTTATATTCTTGCTCCCCATGCATGGGATAAGTAGTGATTTTCTCAGTAACAGAAGACATTTCTCGTGCCTGAAATAAAATTTTAAACCAATTTTGACATATTACATCGTTTGTGTGCCACTACTTGGAAACAACGTCAATAACTCACGCATCTGACGTACACATAGTCAGTGGTAAGCAAACACTAATAATGAAAACACTGGCTATTAATCTCAGAACCGAACAAACAATACACATCTCACAGTGACGGTCACTCACTGCACATGTAATCAACCTATATATGTTGCAATGTGGCAATTAAATATACAGTACGTATCCCACGGCCGCTTGACATCATCCACTCTCTCTACCTGCAACATCATACGTACTGCGTGTAACTCAATGCATTTCATGTCTCACGCTGTATGATGTCGATTCGTGGTTGCAGAATTCCCCGGGTCCATTTTAATGGAAAACATAAAAATATTCGGGCCAGTGAATAAGCAACAAAATTCTGTATATCATTTCGTTAGAATTCCAAGCAAATTCCAGCACCGAATGGCTCATTAACACTTCCATGTCAGCCTCAGTACACTGTTTGTTTTTAGCGCGACAGCCCCAAGTGTGCCAGGGCCAACTCACTCACGAAGTTTCTAGATCAAAAACAACGACACACCACAGTAGGCAGGACTCCTCTGGACGAGTGATCAGCTCGTCGCAGAGACCTGTACGTGACAACACACAACACTCATAACAGACAGACATTCATGCCCCAAATGGGATTCGAACCCACAATCTCAGCAGGCGAATGGTCACAGACCTACGCCTTAGACCGCGCGGCCACTGGGACTGGCTCAGTACATTGTATGGACAATAAATTCTTCACATGGTTTCGACTTTGGTGCACCATACGGTCGTGAAGGGATTTAGGTATAATATCAATTTATAACCCCAAATTCTTTGGAAGCGGATGAAAATTAAACCTCGGTGTTACGGAAGGGTTAAATAACTTAAGGGAAGTGAGTTTCAGGAGCAACAAATAGTTCGCGATAGGTCAATATAAACAACAAATTTATTAACGTGTGTAGCCTACATAACAAAATCAAAACTTCTTGTTCAGTGATTGCTATTACCTTCATTTTAACATCTGACCCCCAGCGGATTTATCGGCTACCTTATGACGGATTGTCGTCACTGCACGGCTCTTAAGAGCATTTAATTGCGAACGCCATTTCAGGAATAATAATTCCTCGTCTACAGCAAATGGTGAACTGGGATGTAAAATAAGTGGCTAAGAGCTGGAGATTGCGGGTTCATTCCTAACAGGGAAATTAATTTTTGTGTTCGGCGTCACACTCCTAATCGGTTCTGGCTTTCACCGGACCTCTTTCCACTGAAATCAGAGGGTCAGTAATGGTGGTCAAGAGGCCGGGCCATGAAACCGACTACGCACCGACAGGTAGTGCAGTACTCTTGTCTCCACACCTTGCTCATGACGTCAAGTTTAAACATCTTTGGTGAGCACAGCATTTCTGATTTGCATTTGGGAAGTACGGGGTTCGAATATCGAGACGGATGCTGGGAGACATTCACAGGTTTTTTGGCGGGTCTTCTTAGTCACTCTAAGTAAGTGCTGGGATAATATCCTACCTCAAAATGGGCCAAAACTACTTCTTTCTGTATATGTTCAGCTCTCTTTTAGTACCGCCCTTTCACCAACGCTAAACAATTTGACAAATTAAAAGTGTCCTTCAAAGAAGTCTAAGCTATAAAAAAAACTGTTTTGCAGCAGACTGTAATCATGTTCACCTGAGGTGTTGCTTATCGCAAAGAAATACCAAAATGTTTCAGGTATAAATCGAATCAAGTCCTAAACATATTAAATCAAACAGGGAAAGAATGGCTAGGATTTAAAGACGCTACGTAGAAGTTCCTTTAATCAGAGAGAATCATACAAAATGAACAATAAAATGAGAACCTGGACGTTTTACTTAACTTGAAATCCTTTTCTCAACCAAAAAAAAAAATGCAACGAGCTGTATTTCAGGGAATATGTTTGTAACTAACAACACAGTCGGCCTAACAATAAAATATTAAAACTTCACACAGGAACATAAGGACATCATTCTCTTCTACTCCAGCAAAACAAACAAGCCGCAAAATGAGCCAGCTAATTTAGTGACAACCCATGGCGGTCGAAAGATAGAGATGACGATAGGTCGCTCACTTACCGTCCGCTGAGCTCAGAATCTGGCAGCTCGACAGATCGCTGCTTAATACGATACGGCCCGTTACAGCAATGTCCTTATATCTTTCTACAGACTCGTCAGCTTGGGTCTCAGGGAAGGAAGGTTTGATGGTCAGATACTGGCTACATTTCTTCTTCTGTAATGGTATTTGGTAATAGCCATTAACAGCATGGGGTCAGGGAAGAATAAATAAAGGGAACTATCTCCCTCTCTTCTGTACAGTTCATTCTCATCGTAAAACTTTCTTTGCCTTCCGTTTTTCGAAACAGTATCCTTGTGGCAGGCTGAAGCACTGCTTCAGCCTGCCACACGGATACCACTCCAACCAGCCACACCGAAACTCCAACACACATCGAAACAAGAACACACAACCAATGTGGTGATAAAATAGAAAAGTCGCAGGCTCCTGATGATGGATGTATTAATATCCGAAAAATGTTGAGCATAGAAGAAGTGAAATAAAACTTAATAAACTGTGACATCAAGTTTGTCTCTCATTCTTCAACTATCACAATGATGCACGGTCCAATACACATAAGCTTGTTGGCGTTCAGTGGTTCTTGGTAACGTTTTTTTGAATACAAATACACTCCACTGGGATTCCTTTTAATATGAAAGTGATTTATGATCGTGCTATATTTTCGTGCTGGGAAATGAGAAAAGGTGATCTCAGGGCGGTGGCTATAATGATTAGTGTGATTTGAGATGATAAGCCGTGTATCTTGTAGCTCGTCACCAACACATTCCTCTACCCTGTATATGAAGGCAGCAGGACCGTACTAAACGCTACAGTAGAGACACTTCCCACACTTTATTCGATGTAACTGTCAGTAATTAAATGCAGGGCGAAAATCAGTGAAAACGATGTAAGAGGTGTCAAAAAATTAGTTCACGTTTTTACTGCAGCACTGAAAGTTGTTGTAATTTAAGTTTTTCGCAACTTAAGATAATGTTATTCAGCAGACTTATACGTTGATGACGGCGTTCACACAGACGTACAGCCCCCTCAGAATTCTATCGAATTTTTCAGGCTGTGCCACTTTCAAGAAATCTGAATCTTGTATTAGCGGAATGAACTTTCGAGCCCTGTCATCATATTGCTATTTAAATATGTAAGACGGAAATTTGCATTTTTCGATCAATTAATGCATAACCTACAGAGTTAAGCATTACAATATACTTTTCAAAGAAAACGCACAAATAAACAAGTGAGAGTCTGTAAAACGTACAGTTCAGATCTAAATCGAGTAAAGCATTTAGTAGTGTGGCTTAGTAAGTGCTGGATTTGCAGTTATCATGTTCCTTTTAAGTTCGTTGTACAAAATGATCTAACATTTAAAACACAAGCTAAAATATTATTTTTCTAGATCAGTGACATCTAAAGAGAAAATATTTCCGCTTGACAAACTAAACTAAACTCCGAGGCTTTAGTCCGCGAGCGAACCATACCGACAGAGCGGCCGCCGCCGGTAGGCGAAGTTAGTGCCAACTTTTGCGGATACAGGTGTGTCACGTGGCTAGCGCAACGGGTCCCCACGGCCGTTAATCTCTGTTTTCTGAACCTGGAGCCGCTACTTTTTTATTCAAGTAGCTCCTCAGTTTGAGCTTCACTAACACGGTAGGCTAATTGGCAACAGCTTCTTGATAAATGAACCATAAATAACCTACAAACACACAACATGAATCTTTTATACAAGATCGTTTGATGTTCATACTCCCTGATGATGATTCCAACCCGCATCGAAACATGTAGCAGTCTTCGGTGTTTTATTGAAATATAAATGTGTAAATGTAAAATTTGTGCATTTGTTGGTTAATTATTACAGATTAGTCTTTATTAATGCACGGAATGAATAACACAAAAATTATTTGTTCTGCACGTACCTTTACAGCACAGTGTTTAATTTAAAGCAGTACCTATCAGTAAAACCCTATCTATATCAGTCATGCAACAAAGATGCCTGCTGCGGAAAATTAAACCGGCCATCGTGTTTTTATATTGACCCTCTACAGACTTGGGGGGAGAGGAAAATTAAAATACTCCTTATGTCTAAACAGAGGCGTGGGAGTCAATAAAACATTGTTGATGTCGACGTAGTTGGAAAAACATACGGAAGTGTCAAACTCTGTATATATCTTTTAACACAGGCTCGAATATGGGAAAAAGACGCAACGAACCGTTGAACAATTTGATGTCGTATAACCTATTAAAGGTCATTTTGCAAGAGTAACTTTGCTTTTCAAAGAGCTTCGTGTCGACGGTTGCGCTCATTTCAATCTTCATGTGTTCTTCAGCCAAGGAAAACTCATTACAGGAGAGAACTTTCTAAAACAAATTCTGCACATGTATTTGTACCTGCAGGTGTCGCAATCTGGTGACTGTCGCTTCAGGTCATTATTTGTAAACGCGTCTGCCCACTCAGTTGGACCAGCATGAAGATAAAGTGCAAAGAAGCCATTCTCTCGATGGACCCATTGTTCTTCATTAGTTCGATGGGGCAGGATGCGGGTCCGGCCACATCAAACACCCTCTTATATTTACTGAACTTCTCCCCTCTTAATTTCGATTCTGTTAGGAGCAGAAGACATTAATCTTCATGAACTGTCGAGCATACGAAGAATTTAAGAAAGACTGTTCATCGGAAGTTTTGTCGCAAGTTCTGTGTTGTGGTATCGCAATAGGCCACAAAATATATAGGCGACCCGAACCTTTACTTCTTCAACAGTTTAACCCACACAAAATTTACAAACGTATCACAATAACGCCGATGAATAACAAAAGATATTCTCTGCAAATCAGTTGCACGACAACTTAAAAGAGTTTTCTCCTAGAGAAGTTTCAGACGCGTCAAGCGTTCAACCCATCAGAACCTGCTGACGCGCCAATGCCGTCAAGGTGTTCAGGCAACACAGATAAGTGTAGTGGCAAACTTGCAATGCGAAGTCGTCTTGCAAAATACGTCATTTAAATCTTCGACACTGAACATGGAATAAGCCGGTTCCTCACAAGACCACACGGCGTCAGAAATCAGAATGCCACGCCTAAAATATCATCGCCGTAAAATCACCAAATATCATGCCAAGCCCTGCTTCATCAAGGACTATAAGGACGCTGTTCGCATTGCCATAGTCCGTGCCCAGTGAATTCCTGAATTTTTTAACTGAGTTCATTTCTAAGAGTGCAATAAAGAAGACGATGAACACAAACCGCTGTTAAGGGGTCCCACAATTCTAGCAAACTTCTGATATTTGGTGTTCTCACGATGGTGACTACGAAAATTTTCTGGTCGTCGGAAGTGACGCTGTGAATTGTGGAATAAATTTTTCAAAGTTTCGGTATACCTTCCTGTCTCCAGCTGCCATACCCCAAAAATGGAGGAAGCAGTTATTCTCTAAAAAGCTATCAAAATTTGACCCACCGTAATGACGTCATATTTCAGAAAATAGTGTTATTTAATAGATACTTATGTATGTGTCATTTCGGATGACATACTGCGGGTTACTTCTGTTCTGTCAATGTGAATAAAAATCCAACAGATGCAACAGTATGCAGATGTTTATCCACTGCAAAACCACTCTATATGTTTCGGGTGTCACAGTACCCATCATCAGGAGTATTAAAAATTGTACCCGCAGCCTCCGGTTCGTGGTTCCTTGCATCGTAATTCAATGTGAATAAAACTCCTACAGATGCAACAGTATGCAGATGTTTATTCACTACAAAACTACTCTACATGTTTCGGGTGTCACAGCACCCACCATGAGGAGTATTAAAAACTGCACCCGCAGCCTCCGGTACAGGTCATACTACTTGTACCGCTACTCCCCTCCAACGTGGTCTGATCGGGACTGCAAAGGGAGGCTGCGGGTACAGTTTTTAATACTCATAATGATGGGTGCTGTGACACCCGAAACATGTAGAGTGGTTTTGTAGGGAATAAACATCTGCATACTGTTTCATCTGTTGGATTTTTATTCACATTGAATTACGATGCACGGAACCACGAGCTTAAAATCTGTTCTGTCATTTACAGCAACTGGAACAGTATTTAGTTTTGTATAGTACTGGAGTTATAATGCAAGAACTGCAATAATTAACAAATTAATTAACAAGCTAATTGACTATGTCCATCCGGTAGTTCAGTCAGATGCACAAAAACTCTTACTTCTACCGGACGGTTCATTGCTGTTTCGAAAGTCCACCCTTCTTCCCCACGCTCAGATTCTGCCTTTATTGTGTGACATGTTAAAGTGACAGACTTTTCTAAATTTGTGTATCTTTATTCCTTTAACTCTAATATAAAAATTTATTTTTAAAATGTGCAAATATGGGAAACAAGGCGCCATTTTTAATCCAGAAAGAATATTCTGTAAAATATCACAATGGCACGTGTAAAAGATGACTGAACTGTCGGCTCACTCTATATTGCTTTCTATAATTTGGTGAGGTGAAGTTGTTGGGACTGGGGTTACAGACCGTAATAAAAAGGGCATGCAATAAACTATGGGAATTCGGGGATATCTATAAATACTTCAACGTGTAAATAAAGCACCCTAAAACTCAACAGAAATCCTACGTTCTTTTGAATAAGTTTCTAAAAATATCTGACTGTTCACATTATCCCACAAACAGTTGAAACTTGTTCTAAGTTGCCGTGTTCAGAAAGGCAGATACTAGCTCCTGGCTAGTCGCTGGGTGCATACTTATAAGTATGTACTTACCTATCTGTGACGCCTATAGGATTCTAATACTTTGTTTCACATTTTCTTATTCGAATCACCAAAACATTACTAGACTTCAGGTAGGCCTCAAGGTAAATTTGTCCCTATGCACGATATTAAGAATTATATGGGGAATGGAGGAATAGCTCCATTCATTTTTGACTTCAGCGGTACATAAAGTTCAGTGTTTAGCTTAACGCTGCAGCCGGTGTACCTCCCTAAAGTCCGTAGACACACTAAATAAGAAGGTAGATAGGCCTCGAAGAGTTTATGGAGGCTTGAAAGATAAGAAAAATTAATATAGACAGCGAGGAATAGAAAAAAAAAATTGTACGGTGTTCTTTTAATATAGCAGACAGCATAGAACCTGAGTGCTGAGACGAGAGGTGGGTTGTTGTGAGCATGGTAATGCTGGTTCGTATCCCGTGAAGAGTGGGGTGCTGCTGGTGTAACCGAACCACTGAATTTCTTGGATGCAGCCCGCTTGTCATTCAACAATCTCAGGACTTTTGTGACATGTCGGGTGTATTCTAATCAAATCCAAATAGATTTCAGGAAGATTTATATAACAGAAGTCCATCCCGCAGCACCTCACACGAAAACAAACACACGTGTAAAAATTTCTTAAAGAATACTGACTTCCGGGATGTCAGGTCACGCAATCTACCACAAACGTTTTATACTTCAAAAGTGCTTATTCCCATACAATAAAAAAGGCTATAAATATCTTCAACAATCAGTACGTAATACGCAGCTCACCTGAATTTCGCACATTTACAAAACATGTCTTCTGTTTACATGTGTACCCCTAAATATTTTTGGAAGTGTATCCTACCTGATCGAGTTGGGCCCTTTGCAAACAGATCCTGTCACTTGGCAGTCATCCAATACGTAAGCACTTCGTGCTGCAATAAATAAAAACAAAATCAACAGAAGGAAGAGCACAGCCAAAACTACAAGGTAAACAGCGCAATAATCTGTTTCTTACAGTTAGACGTATTAAAATCTCTCCTTCCTGTCTCACCCACACGCGCGCGCACATACACACACACACACACACACACACACACACAATACAAACATATATCTCGCGTTTTCTGTCTGCCCGTATATGACACCGTGTAGTTTAGTGTATAGCTATCTACGTTTCTTTCTTTATGGAAAGAAACTCTCCTTCAGTCGCTACATGTAATGGCTTATGAGGATATTGGTTCATCAGATAACAATGGATTTCAACAAGATCCAAAAGCTAAATATACAGCAAAAGCATTCCATAACTTCAAGAGCAAAATCCACTTTGAGTATCCGACTGTAGCTCAGCAGGTTACGAAATTCTTCGCCTTTTATACAAACTGATGCTTCATTACCATGCCCAAAAATGTCCGTTACTGTTACCTGTCCAGAGATAAATAAAAACCACATCCTCAGGTTCCTTTGAGCGCTATCCAACAAGCTCTCTTTTTCTTCGGATTTCCGATAATTTTTATGCTTTTCCTCATCTTCTTATGTAATCCATCGCCCCTTTCTTGCCTCGTTTGCTTTCGGTCACCCGAACCTTTTTACCCAGACCGCAAGTTATAGCGCTTCTCCTTCTCAAACTTCCTGTTTCCTCTTCTTCATTCTTTATGAGGTCCAAATATTTTCAGCAGTGTCTTGTGTCAAAAGCCATCAATCTAACTTCTTCCTATCGTCTCTCACCCATATAGATAAGAGATAAGTGGCAGGGTTTATGTACTTTGACATAAAAGTTTTCGGATAAGAAAGAAGGACTAGCAGAAACGGACTTTGTCAAGAGTAATAAAAACAATATGCTTTGATATCGATCAATGACCTGAAAATTGTTATAATGCCTATTTATCGAAATATAAACCTTGAGGTTAAGAACAATAGTCAATTTAGTTCCACACTTTGCTGTAAGTTGTTCCGGTTGTGTTGTTGTGTTTATATTATAGTTTTACTTTACTTTAGTAGGTTTACGGAGTTTGAAGTAAGAAGAATGGCATCTACTTTTACTTAATTCTTTACTAAATCTTAATATGATTATATTCGTAAAATGATTTTGTGCGAAAACATTATTATAAAATACGTCATTTCTAAGTGACCGCCGTAGGAAGGTGTTCGGTGGCGACACTATATACTAAAATTCGGGCGATCTTAAGAGCCAGTATCAACTGGCTTTCACTTGTGTCTTAAAGGCGAATGCAGGAACAGAAAAGCCATCGTTATTTCTGTTATTAATATATGAAAGGAAGTTCCAGCACAGACGAATGCATCAGCCTGTAGTACGTTCACTACAGTACACTACGGTTCAGATTCTCTCGTCTTCCCTTTTGATATTCAAAACACAAATAGGAGAATTATAATTTAGTTCTTCGTTTGCGTGGATATGAACCTTGGTCTACAGAATTACGTGAAGACCATAGGCTTAGTGTGTTCGAGAATTAGATGCTGAGGGCGATAGCTGGGCCTAAGTGGGATTAAGGAGGCGTAATTCTAAATGGAACTGCAGTACGAGGAATATCACAATTTGTTCTACAGTACTCCTGAACAAATATCACTGGGGTGATCACATCTAGGAGGATGAGGTGGACTGCGCTTGTGACACGTATGGAGGATGTGAGAAAAGCATGCAGGGTTTTGGGGGGAAAACATGTAGGAAACAAAACACTTCGAAGATCTAAGCTTAGATGGGAAGGTACTACTAAAATGGATCTGAGAGAAATGAGATTGATATGCTAGATTCATCTTGCCCACGGTAGGAACAAGTGGCAGGGCCTTGTTAATAAGATAATGAGCATTCGGGCACCAAAAATGCGGGGCATTCCTCGACTGGCCGGGAACTGTTAAATTCTCACAAATGGCTCTGCTCTGTGGAATTAGTTATAATGCCATTATATAAATTTCGAGTGCGTTACAGATGAACTCCATGTTGCAAAAGAGAATTTGGCCCGGACACTGACACTCAACACTTTCACTTTACCCTCCAGTTTCCTGCCTCCATTAGGCGTCACCTCTCGGCCGAGGTATTCTTTTACGGCTCTTAATATGGGAGAAAACCCCTTTTTTCTTACATTTTACAACACAGTGACCCTTTCATGCCGACAATAAAATCTTCAGAATTTTCTACAATTTCTGCTGCACGAAAGGTTTTAAAAAAGAAGAGTAGCTTTCGAAAATACCTGTTGGCACTTCACATCAACCCACGCCAAACTTTCTTATACTACAATAAAGTAGAAAGTTCAGAAAAATCTCTCAATCCTTTTTTTTTCAGTCCAGGAAGAAAAAAGAGTGTACAGTCTTCGAAGTTGCTTCAGTAGCGATACTAGTCAGTGATATAGGGGTATCTGCTCACGTAACGAAAGAATCCGACCAATTACGGTGTACGATCATAGTTTTTAAATTGTCATCGTTCCATTTCCATCTCCTGTGCTACTTCAGGCTGTTAATTGCTACGAAAAGAAACATCTTAAAAGGAATTCCTATCTGGATCAACATAATTCTAATACATGACAGGAAAAATTCCTCTTAACATGGCGAGGAAATGGTTCGAGCATTGTGTTTCTAGTGCTTCGCAGTGTCCAGTTGTGTGTATCGTCCTACAGAATTTGTGCTAGGTAGGGAAGCAATAAAACCTGTTTGTGAAATGTGATTAATGGAAATGACTAAATTGTGTGTAATAAATCAATTGTAGGGAAGAAAATTACTCCCATTCTGGGAGACGACTTGTATGATATGTAGTAAAGTTCAGGAGTTTTCGGAAGTGACGTACAGATTGTGAGTGACGAAACACCACGTTTCTCTTACCCTTCTCTGGCTGGAGACAGCAAAACGTTCATCTTTTATCCCGCAGCGAAGACTTCGTAATCCCCTGCGGTAAGAAATAAGGAACCACAAAATAAAAGGTAAGTGGAGGCAAGACACGACCAAATAGTTCTTTTGGGTATGTGAAGAAAGGGCATGTTGGAATCAGAGCCACTCTGAAAATTTTCTTGGAATGTGTAAAGAAACATGATTAGCACACAGTCATATAGTGTCAATAGGACTGGTTTCGACTTTATGTAAGCTAATATCTTCAAATACAAAGTTAGAACCACAAACAAGATTCGAACAAAAATAATTTGGTTTGTTGGAGTATGTTTTGTTATGGTGGGGTGGGGTGGGTGGCTAGAAACAACTAACTCCCTTTCCGTCCTCCCATCCCCCTAAGGTGCATCTCTGAATGACAAATAGGTAGGACACAAAATTCATTCCGGATTTGTCACCCCATTTTCGTGCTGTTAAATACGTAACAGTCACATTTAACTACGTTGGTTCTCTCCAAACACCGATTTCACGTAGTCTGCATCACTCCCGACTATCCGAACCATCTTTATAGGCTACTGTATCATAATACTGCGAAAACTAGGTTTGTGAAATGAAAAATACGACATAACACTGGCATCGCTGCTAAAAGTGTAATTCCGAAATGAAAGACATTTGCAGTCAACTATCTTTTTAAGAGTAAGGTAAAACGTAATGGTGCGGCCTACTGTGCATCTATGCACAGTTAAATACGTGTGTGTATAAGGGATGATGATGATGAAAATAACTGTTTTGGTTAACAACGCTCTCAGTGTCCCATAATGTAGTGTTGAATGGTGGCATGATCAGTGAAAGAATGAAATGGAGAAGATCCAGAATGATGCCATAATAATCAAATTGTTAGGACGATAAATGTGTTGGCCTGCAGCAGGGCTGGCGAACATTTACGAGGGCGCGTGCCTAAATTGTTTAAAACTTTCGAAGAAATCATTTCGCGTGCCCATGGAAATTTTGAAGAGTCATCTACAGTTATTATTAATTACTGCATTACTATCATTAATGTATATTACAATTATATATTTTCTGCATAGCACATTTATGACACTTCTAATAAAGACCTCCTCGAAGAATATGGCAAGGAAGAAAATATGGAGGTAACTGACCCTGATAATACTTCCTGTTTGAAAATAAGACTGTAAAAATGTTTTGTCCAATGTCACGTATTCGCCCCGTCACCGCCAGGCCGGCGCCACAATGATAAATGTCCAGTTAACACTTCGCACCGCTCCCGGTTTGTGTAAATATGTTCCGCTCTCAGTACTGTTTGGTAGCAACGGTAATTCATATACAGTCTCTATGCAGGCAGATTTGTTTTATATATATATATATATATACTTTTTATACATATGTATATATACATATATATACACACATATTCTTCACAATATATAGGCGCTGTTCGTGTAACGGAAATTAAAAGTTGGGACAGCAGTAAATGCCGTGCTCCAAGGAAACTTTTAAACGTGCCATTTCGGGCACACATGCCATAATTTCACCAGCCCTGTCCTACAGGGACTGAGGAATATCACGAAAAACAAGCCAAAATATTCTAGTCTTGCATGAGTTTCAAAAGGGTCATCTCCCGAATAAATGTCAGAATTTGCCGTGTGGGACAACGTACTTGCTATGATCATGAAGCTTATGATGGTATTATGATGATGATGATAATGTGTAAATGTGGGCCCGGTAGCTCAGTCGGTATAGAGACTGACTACGTGCTGGATGGTCCGGGATCGAATGCCGGTGGGGACGAAGTTTTCCGCCCGTCCAGACCGGCCCTGGGGCCCACCCAACCTCCTGCAAAATGGGTACCGGGTCTTTCCCGGCGGTGAAGTGCGGCCGGGGCGTGCTACTGACCACTCACCCCCTTCTAGTGCAGCGGTCATGGAAGAGTAGAGCTATACCTCTACCCACCCTCTCGGCAACACCGGGCCTGTAACGGGATCACTTTTCCTTTAACCTTTTAATAATGTGTAAATCTTCCAAGCAATAGACAAAGTCCTTGCAGGGTAAGCACAACGTGGCAGCAGGTCTATGTCAAAATATGTACAATGCAGAGGCAATATGTAATTGATAAACTGTTTGCTAGCAACCAAACTACATATGTGAGCAGAAAACGTCAGTAAGTGTCACAGAGCAACACAAATTAATTTTCTAGACTCTTTATTGTTCTCAGAAGAACACTGTCTCCTCTCTTCCTCAACTTTTCCTCTTCGTACTTAGATCATCACAACAGCGTTATTAGCTTCCTTCGTCTCTTTCTTTGTTATTATTTTCTTTATCTTTCACAGTTTCTTGTATCATTTCTGTGTGTCTACGAAGGATCTTAGAATAGATAGAACTATACTGGTTAAGACATTGCCTAATCATGAACTTCAAAGTGTATTGCATTTATTCAATAACATTTGGGGGTCAAGAGCATTTGCTGATTCATTCTTTGTTTAATTAAGGAAGCTTTACCAGCGGCATATTTCATAAAACGGAAAAAGCTAGTATGATTTTGAACTGAATGGTGGAATACGAAAGGAAGAGAGTGTGTGGACCACTGTCAGGTACTAGCATAGTGGGAAAACCGTGGGACCTCTAAGTACGTAAGTGTGGCAGTTCTCGAAACCAAGACCGAACGCTGGGATTTCCCAGATAAAGTGTAAGGTTGAAGCAACTCATATGCGAAAAGGTTTAATTTTAATGTGTTTTTATCATCACAACGGAAGTTGCAACCAGGAAAATGGGCGATTCTAATGCACATACGGAGATCAACAGTTAAATGATTAGACGATGTGCAGCCCTTGACCATTCTGGACCCCACTATTAAGCTGTTTTTTGACACCACAGCAATATCAGCACCTTCCCATATTGTTTCTCGAATGGTCCACGTCAGTAAGAATATTCCTGCGCCCAAGTTTCCATTGTTAGGTCCGCCACAGTATTGTTGCACGCACTGCACGCAACAATACGCACTAAAACGTCGAATCACAGCTTGACTTAGTCGTTTGGAGTAAGTTTTGTAATATATTGCTTTATTTCACGCTAAATACATTACTGAGTCCGTGGCACATTTTCGTTTTTCATCCACCGTTCTTTCAGCACTTCGTGGAAATCAAAGGTGATTCATCTTGTTGATGGGAATTGTCCAACAATTCACACCGTGAGACAAATCCAATCCATAACCACATATTGTGTCTCTTTGAGATCCACTGTAATAGTCTCTCAGGTAGACTCGTCCCTTCAAAATTCGTCGCTTATGACAAAAAATGAGATTTTGGACCCTGGAACGAGTAATCAAAATGGCCTCCCAAACAAAGTTATGTTTCCCAAATTACAATCATTTATTATAAATTTCTTTTAAATAGCTCAGTAACTTAATATTCTTTGAGCGCAGAATATCATATTTATTTAGTGGCTCCTTGGACTACACCACTGCAAAAGCAGTGATGCATTAGGTCAGTATTTCCCTAACTTTTGCTGTCGGAACCCTTTCGGTTTCGAAAAATAACCATGAACCCTCACATCGTTGCTCACGGTGTCCAGACGACAGGTACCGAAAATTAAAGATTTATATTTCAGAATTGATTTCACATACCCACGAATACATTCCAGTATCACAGGTAATGACGTATTGCCTGATTTGACCTTAATTACTGTCGATCACTTCTTTGGTATAGGGGGTTTCTTAATTAGATGTTCTAACGGTCATATGAAATTAACATATTGCCAATTAAAGAAGTTCCTCGATTATTTTTAACAAAATATTATTTCTTTGTAAAAAAAAAAACTTCATAGTAGCCATTACAGATGTATCCACGGATCGCCTTGGAAGGGATCCGCCGTTCACACTTGGGGAACAACTGCATTAGTTTTATTAATAGCATTTTTTCTGTGACAGCTGACAAGTGTCTAAATCCGCAACAGTTCAATAAAATACAGGAATATGTTAAGTTCATGATTGGATATTGGCCAACTAATTGCACTGTTATATGTTTTTAAAATATTTATTTACAATTAACACTTTAAAACATATCACTTTGTTTAAAATTCGTCGTTACTCCTACATGTTTCGGTCC